>Ga0154558_1131_pt1 | contig 18413 bp, 15 predicted proteins | sample RifGroF2_FD_105701 | JGI IMG/M metagenome (GOLD analysis project Ga0154558, IMG submission 105701) | Bacteroidetes bacterium GWF2_49_14 | reverse complement strand
CCCAATCCCATTACCGGAACCATCACCAGCACCCCCAACAAATTCAACCAGTTCAACCAGTTCAACCACTTAAACCTTCCTTTCATCTCTGCACCCTTTCATGAAAAGTTATTCTCAACTCTTTCGTAACCAAGTTAACACATATAACACCCTGATCAAAGAAATCGAAGCCCAGGATTCCGCTAACGGGGTAATCATAAGCGACCGACAGGGCATTCAGATTAGCAATGAGCGTCTGCATGGGCTTCATTTTGAGCCCTCCAAGGACAAATTCATTCATCGTTCCAAACAATACCTCGGCATCTCCTCCTCCTACCCCGGTTAGTTCAGACCGGCCGGTTATACTGATTGTTTCCAGAACTTTCTTATTGACGGAGCTGCTGATCACATTACTTTCAGCTCCGGTATCCAGACAAAAATCCAGAGTTTTTCCGCCTACCATCCCCCTGAGAAACATTATTTTCCTGATCATCATTATTTTACCACAGAAATCTGTTGAATCCGGCCGGATCACTTCATCGATTTGGGATGGCGTCTTGCGAGACCTTACGGTTTTTGTCAGTTTCAGGGATGCGTTATGTAGGTCGATTTCCATCTCCATTCCTTCGAAAAGGGCCATCCCCATCAGTCCCAGGATTTTTGTCTTTCTTCTGTTCTCAATATGTCCCAACTCCGTAACGTCAACTGTTTGGTTTTCCAGCAACAATCCGGAAGCAGATATTCTTTTAACCTGGGTTATGTAAATGGGTTGTGCCATTCCGGTTAACCCGCCTCCCTGACCCTCAGCTGCAATCATCTCTTTCCGGAAATAGGTTTTATTCAAAACCATTTTATCGGCACCGGTGTCGAAAACAAAATTTCCCGTTTCACCATCAACCGTGGCCTCAACAAGGAAAAGCCTTCCAGCTCGTTTCAACGGGATTACTGTACTCACGAAGCCTCCATCGGAATCGGTAGAGAATATCGCATTGACGAATTCAATCTTCTCAATTTCGGGCAAGACAACCACTCGCGGCTGCTGACCATTAGGTGCCGGGCATGTCATCATCAGCAGAAGACCCGATAGGAAGATCCTCAAAATTTTGCTGAAATGCGGGCATTCACGAGTCATGAATCAAATGTACATAACTCGGCACAAACAAAATCGACCGAATTTTGTTAACCTATTCACAAATCACCGCCTAATGAATCCCATACCCAACCTGCCCCGTTCTGAAAATAAAAGAATCGTGGTGGCCGGAGCTGGTTTCGGTGGGCTCCGGCTGGTCCGAAGCCTTGAGAACAAGGGCTTTCAGGTGGTACTTATCGACCGGAATAACTACCACCAGTTCCAACCCCTTTATTACCAGGTTGCAACTTCAGGTCTGGAACCCAGTTCAATTGCATTTCCTTTGCGCAAGCTCTTTCAGGGTAAATCCGATTTTCATTTCCGGATGGCGAATCTCGAACGGATAGATGCAGAAAAACGAATTTTATATACCGATCTGGGAATCCTCGATTATGATATCCTTGTGCTGGCAATGGGAGCTTCCACGAATTTCTTCGGGAAAAAAGATCTTGAAGAAAACAGCCTGCCAATGAAGTCGATTCCGGAGGCGATCCGGATGAGGAATATCCTCCTCGAAAACTACGAGAAGGCCCTTAACCTGACCGATCCGGACCAACAGGAGCAGGTGATGAACATTGTGGTGGTCGGAGGCGGACCTACAGGGGTTGAGCTTGCCGGTTCCATCGCTGACATGAAGAGCTTTGTTTTTCCTGCCGATTATCCGGAACTTGATTTTGACAGGATGAATATCTTCCTTATTGAAGCAACCGCAAAAGTGCTGGCCCCCATGTCGGAGGCTTCCTCCCGGGAAGCTGCCGGGTACCTGAAACGAATGGGCGTGACGGTCAGGACGGAAGCAGCTGTCGAGAGTTATGACGGTGTCAGTATCCGGCTGAGTACGGGCGAAGAAATCCGGAGCAGTACAGTCCTTTGGGCAGCCGGGATTCAGGTTCCTTTCCTTCCCGGACTAGAAAAGGCTTTACGGGGGCGGGGCGGACGGCTGGTGGTTGGCCGCACAAGCCGGCTGGAAGGATTGGAGAATATTTATGTGATCGGCGATCAGGCCCTGATGGCGGAAGAAGCATTTCCGAACGGTCATCCCCAGGTAGCCCAGCCCGCCATCCAGCAAGCACGCCTGCTGGCGAAAAACCTGATCCGGCAACGAAAAAAGCTGGACCCTCTGCCATTTTATTACAAAGACAAAGGATCCATGGCCACCATCGGACGCAACAAAGCGGTTGTCGACCTGGGGAAAGTGCATTTTAGGGGTTTCTTTGCGTGGATTGTCTGGATACTGGTTCACCTGGTGGCGATCGTGGGAACCAAGAACCGGTTCTTTATCTTAATCAACTGGGCCTGGAACTACATGACCTATGACCAGTCACTGAGACTGATCATCAGGCCCAATAAACATCCGTAGAGACGCATATATGCGTCTCTACAGGTCATTTTGAAATCTTCCTGAAATATTTCCGATAAACGGCAACCGCCATCAACAGGTAGGCAATGGTTTTCGGGATCATCAGCATCCCCAGCAAGGGAACCTTTTGAACCCAGAGGATGACCGGTGCATAAAAAGCAAAGGAGATGAAGATAAGAACTGAGAGATAGGAAAAGAATGGATCCTTCTTTTTCTTCGCATGGAACAGCATCAGGATAGCCAGTCCGAGTCCCAGGACCGCTAGCGGAATATTCCGGTAGAGTGACATCTCCGCCGGCGGTATGGAGTATTCCCAGTGGTTGCCTTGCAAGGCCATCACAACAAACCTCGAAAGACCTGCCAGAATCAGAATAATGTAAAAAAGATTCCAGGGCATGTTGAATCGCCGCCTTTCGGCCTCAGCCATCAGCATGTAAAGCACCGTTACCAGGACAGCCGTGGAGAGTGCTCCTGCCCCTACAAGCGGTATCGTCATTCCAAACACCTGTACCGTTGCATCGAGTGACCCAAGCGCATATGCCCAAACCCGGAACCCCACATGACCGGTGTCGCCAATGGCAAGAAACAGAAAACCAAGCCGGAACAGGTGCCCTACCCCGCGGTCTGTGTAAGACCGGTATCCGTTGGCCCGAAACATCCTATAAACCAATATCCAGATAAAGATCAGGTACAAGACATTGAACCCGATCTCGGTGATCATACGCATGCTCTCACTCATGGAAATAAGATTGACGATTTACGATGGACAATTTACGATTTTATCGTGCAAAACCGTTTTCATCCATCGTCAGTCATCGGTCATCGGTCATCGGTCAATTCCCAAAGAACCACCGCATCATCTCCGGCAGCACCGCCCTCCAGTTTCCCCATGAATGCCCCTCGTTCACCTCCTTGTAAATGTAAGGCACCTTGTTTTTATCGAGGATCTCCTTCATCTCAAGGGCCTGTTTCTGCGTATCATATACCACGCCGGTCGACATATAGACACGAAAAGGAAACCATTCCGATTTGGCGAAGCGGTCGAGAACCGTTTTGTTGAAGGCAGGCGACTGGATACCCAGCAGGTGAAAATCGTCGAGCCGAACGGCTCCGAACCAGGCGGAATTCATTCCGCCGAGGGAGGTTCCGAGTATGGCCCGGTCGTCAGGACAGGCATGTGTCCTGTACTGCATGTCGATAACCGGAATCAGCTCAGAACCAACGAAATCTGCGAATTTCTCACTGCATACATACTCCTGCATCCGGCGGTTCTTGCTTTCATCAGCCGGATCGCGCGGATCGATGAATACCGCCATCACCGGTTTGATCTCACCGCTGAATATCAGGTTATCGAGCACAATCACCATCGCCCCCTTCCGGTCATCGGCATACTCATGTCCATCGGTCACATAGATCACCGGAAGATTCTCGGAAATGCCATAATTGTATGGCGTATAAACCTTGTAATTAACATCATAACCCAGTTTTTCGCTTTTTATCCTGATATTTTCCGTAACACTGCCCCGGATTACACCCGGGGCAAGCTCGGTTTCGTAAGGAAATTTCCAGTCGGGCATCCTGAGTTCCGAATTGGGACCCATCCCGCTCCATTGAACGTTGGGATTATCCGGGTCGAGTATCCAATTATCATCGACTACGATTTTATAATCAAGTCTCGAATCGGGCGCCATCTTCTGACAGGCAATCCAGATATTCGAAAAACCTATCCGCACACCGGTAAAGCCAGGCAACGCCGGCTGCCAGCGGTTAAAATCACCAGCCCAGGATACCGTTTTTGCCTCACCCCGATATAAAAATGCCACCGAATCGCCCATTCGGAAGGGAATCTGCTTCCCCGCCTTCAGCTCATTCCATAGGACATCCGTGAGCTTAATCCGCTCCGGCGGGTCAGGGATGGTGGCAATCCGCTCAAGGTTATGCCGGAAAGCGGAAAAAGTTTTGAAGGGATATCCGGAGGGCTGACCCCATATTGCCATGGCTGACAAAAAAAACATTGTAAGGACCAGAATAGATAACCGTTTCATTTTTTTGTTTTTTCGGGTTGAATCTCAAAAAACCGCAGATTCACGCTGTCTTTCAGGATCATTCCACTAAAGTTCTTACCTCCTTCGGGTTTCAGCGTTGAGGCATTGGCATGTCCGAGGTAGATCAGGTTTTGTCCTCTGTTGACCGACAACCCGGCGCTGCCGTCTGAATCATCCACAGATAAGGTAACAGCCTCGGTTCCGTTTTTTCCGTCCAGTCCAAGAACGACACGGTTACTTCCGCCCACACTCAGAATCCCGTAACCGGATCGCTCAAATCCCTCTTCATCATTGATCTCGATTCCGGTTGCCGGCCCGATCCGCTGACCGATGTTCGGATCCGGTGTTGGGTTTCCAATAGCAATGCGGTCAAAGCCGTTTTCATCCAGGATGATGATTCCATTCGCCGAATGATTATAATTCGCATACCACTCCATGTATCTCTTTGAAAACCTTTGTCCCCAGATCTCCCTTACGCGGGCGGTATCGGTTCGAACACGGTTGGCAGCTTTTGGTACAGGTGCCCCGATCAGAATACGTTCTCGACCTGCGGAATCCTCAACAACAATCCCCTTAACCCGCAGAATTCCATCCTCGCTGGAAACTGGCTGATTGCTGATCAGGACCAGGATCCCACCAAGAAGGAGCATCACGGACAAGCCGGCGAGTGCTTTTACTTGCCTTTCCAGTTTTTTAATTCTTTCTTCCATAGCTATTTGATTTCAGCATGAATCTTAGGGTTGAATCGGCCACCGGGCCAATCGCTGAGCCGGCAGTCTGCTCCCAGAAACTGGTATTGGTTTCCGCGAGAATCTGGGTATAGACAATCCAGCTCTGGATCCATCCGGTGAGTGTTCCCCAGGCACCCCAGCCCGCATCGGCATTGGAGGCCCAGTAGTCGTGCCGCTCATAATCATACGCCCTGAACCAGGCGCCATCGAGGTCTTTCCACCGTTCGCTTTTCACCTGGATGCGGGTCAGGAATTCCGACAGTTTTTCGGTCGCCACCTGGTATTTGGGATTACCGGTTGCACGGCTGGCCTCCTGCAGTCCGAAGAAGGCAAAATTTGAAGTGTACAGCATGTCGGCCACCGGATCGCCATTCCGGAAGATCAGCGGGGCTTCGTACAATCCGTATTGGGCATTTGAATGGGTCTGGTCGAACGGGCTCGATCCCTTCCCGAGCTCCTCGCGGATGGCCCCGCAGCCTACCTGGTTTTCAAGCAGTTTATTAACCACAATGTCCAGCCATTCCCGGTGTTCGGGTGTATCTGCCACCCGCACCAGCCAGGCCAGGGGCAGGATCATACGGGCCCGCTCCTGCTGGATACCGTTGGTCCACGACCATTTATCGGGATAAGCCGCCATCGTCAGCCGGATGGCCCGCTCGGTTTTCTCAAGGAGAGGCTGGTACTTTGTTTTATCATAGAGCCACAGATAGGTTGCCCAGATCCAGGATTCAAAATGCGGATGCGGATTGATCAGCTCCTGCTTTTGGAAATACTCCAGTCCGAGCCTCGTAAGATCCTGCTCATGAATGCGTTCCCCACGAAAACCATTCACCCCGGTGGTCCGGAAATTAGCCAGTATCCCCTCGGCGATCTGCCGGTCCCATTTACCGGTTCCGATATTGGCCGATGCTCCGATGATGCCCAGCAGCGACCGCGCATTATCATCCTGATAGTAAACCCACGGATGCGTCAGCGACCAGCCCATCAGGCCATAATTGGGGTCTTTGGGATCATTCCGTGGCCCGTTCCGGATGATGCTGCTGAAAATGAAGTCAATCAGGTTGGCCGATATCGTTTTGTATTCCTCTTTATCCAGATAGCTGCCCGCAGCAGCAAGTGCCATCGAGACCTCGCCCTGCACATCGTTGCGGATCCAGTATCGGTATTCCTCTGCTCCATCCCAGGCCACCCGGGAGGCATGGCCTTCGAGAATCCCGAGCGAGCCGTCGCCGTTGAGATACTCCTGCGGCACAGGCGGACCGAAAGGATTGGTGCCGTCGCCCTGGTATTTCAGCCACATCTCTTTCCACGAAGGATCGATGAAAAAACGGCCGTTGAAAAACCATTCAGCTCCCCGCGAAATGGAACTCTCCCTTGCGCCGTAAGGCAGAGGTATGCTCCGGAAGCTGGGCCCCAGATATTGAACCCAGTTGGGAAATTCCAGGTGCCGGCTACCACTGACCGTTGTGAGGATATAATTCCAGATTTTCTTCCATGAATCAACCGGTCCGTAACGCCCTGAAGCAAAATGACTCAGCTTGGAAGTTGCGATTAATATCCCCTGATGTTCAAAGAGCAGCGGGTAGTTGGGAACCCCTCCGGTCCCGTACTCTGCCTTGTCGAAACCGGCAACCTTTGCCATGATGATCAGGCTTGAATCAACCTTAACAGGCTGTATATAACAATGATTCAACCCGATAAGTGACATCGGTGGTAATCCCTTATGAATGTCCTCAGAGAGAATTACCCCTCTCTCAAGGCTCATCAGAATCGGTTCTTCACTCAGGTTCAAACCGGGAATTTGGTCGGGGAACTCTATATAAAGCTTCAGGTGCTTTCGTTTGGCCCTCTTGAGAACATCTTCTGAAATCACCGAGGTTTTAAAGGGGTATTCCTCTGCCAGGATCAGTACACCCGAACCCTGGCGGGCTGCTTTAACCGCCTTTTCGGGGAGGTCAACGAGCTTATATTGCTGCCCGGATCCTTTCAGCGACATCACCAGGTCATTATCGGCACTACCGCAAATGATAACCTGATGGCGGGTATAAAACAGCAAGGCCGCCATAGCCAGGACGATCACCAGGATCATTTTGTTAGCCCAGGGTTTCATTTTTTACGGCTTGATTTTGCACGCGGATTGAAATCATATGCCTTGTCGATCCACCTTTCCAGATCCTCATCAAGATCCACATGCTCAGGATCCACCATCACAAATCCCTTCATCGAAGCACCGGTAAAATCCATCGGCTTAGCACCCGGCTTTGCACAGGCATCTTGATGGTCCGCCGGATCAATGCGCACCATCAGCTCCTTTTTCAGCACGCCCACACACATCTTTTCATCGATCATGTAACATATGCCGCCAAACATTTTTTTGCCGTAAAACGGGATGTTCTTATCATGCAAAACCCGTTCAATCCTTTCCGCCAAAAATTCGTCGTATGCCATGGTAATCTGATTTTAATCTTTTTCTAAAACGGGCGGACCATGGGTCCGCCCCTACCATTTCAACCATTTCAACCATTTCAACCAATTCAACCAATTCAACCATTTCAACCAATTCAACCATTTCAACCCTATTCCAGCGCCGTTTCCAACGTTAAACAAACCACCGTCACCTGCGGATCCACCTGATCCTCCGGCACATCGATATACAACTGTCCGGGGTTGCTGCTCCACCACGGCTTCATCATCACCTGCGTGTTGATAGTTACACCGGTGCCCACCACCCAGGCGGTTGCAACCTTGTTTTTCAGGCCTTTTACCACGATCGGTCCATTGGGTTTATGCTCGATGAACAGGTACAGCTTTTTGCCATCCTTCGACCGGGTGCTCGGACCGGAATACCAGTCGCGCGGGATGCCGGTACGGGTTCCGTAGATGGCATCCGCATGTTTATGAGTCCACCGTCCCAATTCCTTAAGGATGGCTACCTGCTCCCCGGGAATGGTACCATCTTCCTTTGGTCCGATATCCAGCAGCATGTTGCCGCCAAGCCCTATGCAGTCGGCGAAAATGCGGATTACCTGGTTCGGGGTTTTGTAGTTTTTATCGGTAGGCTGATAGCCCCAGGCATCGTTCATGGTCATACAAAGTTCCCACCACGGACTGGTCGGTTTGGTAATGGGAACGCCGTTTTCCGGGGTATCGTAATCGCCGTAACCCTGGAGGCGTGAATTGACGATCACCCCGGGATTATAGGTTAACAGTTTCTGTTTGATCTGCGGGGCGCCCCACCCTTTGGCATCGGCCTCCCAGTCGCCGTCGAACCACCACAAATCGGGCTTAAAGCGGGTGGCGATCTCGTCGAGTTGACCGTTCATAAAGCCAAGGAACTTGTTCCAGCGGATGGTATCGTTTTCGTAGCGTTTCTTTTCCTTGGTGAAATTCGGATAATCGGGGTGCGACCAGTCAATCAAAGAATAGTAAATCCCAACCTTCATGCCTTTGTCGCGAACCGCCTTGCAAAACGGTTCCACGATATCCTTTTTGCCGGCCGATTTCTTCACAACACTCAGGTCGTTCATTTTGGTGTCATACATCGCCACGCCGTCGTGGTGCTTGCTGGTTAGCACCGCATACTTTGCCCCGGCCTCCTCAAACAGTTCAGCCCACTTAACAGCATCAAACTTTTTCGATGTAAAGCCTTTCAACTGTTTAAGGTAATTCTCGTGCGAAATCTTTCCATTATAAAAGGACCAGGATTCGTCGATCCCGTCGACTGCGTATATCCCGTAATGTACGAAGATGCCGAGCTTGGCATCAGCGAACCAGGACATCCTTGATTCTTTTTCTTGCACGTCTTCTGTTTGAGAAAAGACGAAAGAAGAAAAACCAAAGACTAAAGAAAGAATAAAGAAAAGAAAGATGCGTTTCATTTGCTGGTTACCGGTTACTTGTTACTGGTTAAGCCTGATGCATCCCCTTGTGCCCCTGTGCCCTTTTGCCCTTGTGGCTCTTTGCCCTCGTGCCCTTGTGCCCCGGTATGTCCGATATCCCCGAACTCATTATAATAAATCTTGACCAATGCCACAAACAGAGTGATGGTCAACGGCCCGAATATCAGTCCGATCAAACCGAAAAGCTTAGTTCCCAGGATGACCCCGAGGATTGTAATCAGCGGATGAACATTTGCCAGTTTTTTTTGCAGCATGAAACGGGCAACATTATCCACGGTGCCGACCAGGACAAAGCACCAGATCATCAGCCCGATACCGGGCCCGAATGACCCCGTCGCCAACGTATAAATCACGACAGGAAGGTACACGAACATCGCACCAACCACCGGGATCATCGAAGAGATGGCAGTAAGAACACCCAATAGCCAGGGTTCGCGGATCCCGAAGATGAGGTATCCGATCAGGGCAACGGAGCCCTGAAGGAATGCCACGGTCGGTATGGTGATGGAATTACTTCGCACCATCCGGGTCACCTCGTTCAGAAGCTTTTGCCTGTTGACATCACTGAAAGGCAGGTTCTGCCGAATGAATTTCTCCATCTTTCGACTGTTGACCATCATGAAAAACAGGAAAGTATACATGAAAACCAGAACCAGGACAGTCATCAGGGTACCACTCAGCGTTTTCTGGGCGAAGCTCGTCAGCGTGCCGCTAAATTTCTGGAGTGTATCCTGACTCAGAACTGCCAATCCCAGCTCATCCTTCAAATAGGCATTGATCTTGGCGAAAATATCGGTGAAGAACTCCGGCGACTGAATCAGCGGCTGAGCCCTTTCGATTAATAATTTGATGATAAACCAGAGTGGAACCACGAGAATGACAACGGTCACCAGCATCAGGAGTACCGATGCAACCCAGTCTTTCATGTGTTTCTGCTTCATTAGCCATGCCATCGGATCCTTCAGAAGAATATAGAGGGCGACTGCTCCAAGAAATGAAGGAAACAGAAAACTCAGCTCCTTCCACAGCGTCCATGCCAGGATCAGGATAATACCAATCAGGAGGTACTGGTAGATTTTTGCAGGGGGAATGATGGTGTTCATAGCAGTGCGTTTGACACAAAGATAAAATAATGTAGGGACGCATACATGCGTCTTAATCGGTTGCCGGTTGCCGGTTGCCGTACCCACCCCCTGTCCCCCTCCCTCGACCAGGGAGGGGGTATGAGCACTGGCGCAGCATCGGAGCCGGGCCCCTCCCTGGTTGAGGGAGGGGTTGGGGAGGGTATGTTGCCCAAGACCCAATTATGCATCCCTACCAATTTATTATCTTTGGTCCAAACACCCGACCCCATGAAACACATCTTTCTTCTCTTATCTCTTTCTTTCTTCTTTCATCTTTCTTCTTTCGTCTTTAGTCAAACTGTCCTTCCCCTCACCGACAACATGGACATCCCCTCGAATTCCAACATCAGGCTAACACCAGGAAATTACCAGTTTGCCGATGCGGCCAGGGATGGCGTGATCCGGATCGTGAACAAGGAAAATATCACCATCGATGGTGACAGCGTGGAGGTTACCGGTACCGGGTATGAAGGGTTCCTGATCTACATTGAGAATTCACGGAACATCACCATTAAGAATTTTGAGTCTGTTTCAACCTATTATTATGCAGTTTCCGCCAGGCTGTCATCGGAATTAACTATTACAGAAAACAATTTCTCCTATAACAAAAAGGATACGGTGGGATGGATCTTTATCTGGACCGATCAGACTGAGGCGCTTGGAGGCGGGGTGCTGATGCACCGGTGCACCGATTCCGAACTCTCAGAAAACCATATGGTTCAGCAGAATGACGGGATTGCGATGTATGAGTGCGACGATATCCGGATTCACGACAACGTGCTGAACTGGAACTGCGGCTTTGGCATCCGGATGAATTTCACAAACAATTGCCATGTGTGGCACAACGACTGCTCGCACGTGAACCGGCTCACCGACCCGAGCGACTGTGCAGCCATCCTCCTGATCGTCTCCAACAACAACATCGTGGAACAGAACGACCTCACGTATTCGGGCGACGGCGTATTCCTGGGCCAGTATGAGTATTCCGATATCCCAAACAACAACCAGTTTCTTTACAACGACTGTTCCTATTCGCCGCATAACGCCATTGAAGCTACTTTTGCGGATGGTAATATTTATAAGGGGAACCGCTGCAATTTCAGCCATTACGGGTTCTGGCTGGGTTATAGCTTCAATTCCATCGTGGAGGACAATGAGATCATCGGGAACTTCCAGTCGGGCATTGCAGTGGACCGCGGTTTCGGTAACACTTTCCGGAGCAACCTCATCAAGGAGAATCCCTTCGGATTTGAGCTCTGGGAAGGAGGAGTCATCGAACCCTATGCAAACCAGTTCTCGCATGATTATAACATTATTGACAATGTGATTGAAGGGAACGTTTGGGGAATCAGCGCCCTCAACACCGAACACCTGGTCGCCAAGGGCAACACCTTCAGCTGCAACAAGGAGGACATTCACATTGAAGGACAGGCCTTTAACGATACAATCACGGGTAACATCTTCAAATCCCCCACACTTTACCATATTAACAGCTCGTCAGGGGATGCCGTCCATGCCCCTGACAACACCTTTATCCCGATGATTGACAGCCTGATACACAACCGGATCACAGGCAATATCACCTGGATGCCCTTCACACGCACCGATGAGCCAAAAATTCAGGATGCACCTCCGTGCGACATGGCCGAACGGCCCGGTGTCTGGACCATTTATGCCGATCCTGGTTTCGGATACCGTCGCGATGAGATCCTCGAATGGGATTATTCAGCCAAAAAGGTCGGTGCTGCCTCCATTAAAATGTACACCCCGCGCGGCTGGGATGTAGGACTGAATTACCGGCCATCGGAAGACTCCCTGGCGGTATGGAACCTGAATGAAACTGATACGCTCTCCTTCTGGGTCAAAACTATCAAGCAGCCCAGCTTCGGGTTTCAGGCCTTTCACGTCCGCATCGGGAACACAAATCAGGGTTACTATGAATATACCGGTGCCACCACGCTGCTGAACAATGCGCATAACACCTGGAAGCGCTACCGCATCCCGGTGAAGGGCAACTCCACCTACCCGCGCGCAACGGTCGGGAACATGAGTCTCAGCAACGTCAATTACGTGGAATTCAGGGCCGATACCTGGGATTTCGGCTACACCCTCTGGCTCGACGGGGTCCAGTTTAAAGCCTGTAATCCCACGGGCATTGATGACACTCCAGGACTCACCACCCTGCAATCCGGCTGCTATCCGAACCCATTTACCGAACAAACAACCGTTTGGTTCGACCTCCCCCAGCCCGGACCGGTCAAGCTGGCCGTGTACGATCTCAACGGGCGGTGCGTGGAGGTGCTGTGCAATGAAGAATATCCTGCTGGTCATCATGAGACAGTACTCACCCTGAAAAACCAGCCCGGTGGCATTTACCTCTACCGCTTGCAAACGTTCGGCCAGGTGGTGACTGGCAGAATGATGGCCGGAACCCTGTAGGGCCGGTTAAAATTTCGTATTTTCGGGTTCCTAATCACTATCCTGATACCATGAAACCCACCTCTGCTTTTTCTGTTCTCCTTATTTCTTTGTTAATCTGCCTCCAATCCTGCAAATCGGAACAACCGGATTCCCTTAGCATCATGTCCCATGTCACAGTCTCCGGAAACGAAATCCCGGTTTTCGATCTCGGCCTCCTGCCGGATTCGGCTGAGCGGATTCCGCTTTCCGAGGTATTCAGTAAGGTTGACCTGGTGCCCCTCGAAACTTCAAAGGAGTGCTACATTAAAAATGTGATGCCAGGTTTTACCGGTCATTCATACCTGATTGCGACGCAGACCGACGGGCTGGGCCCGGTGCGGGTGCTGGAGTTCGGCCTGGATGGGAAATTCATCCGGGAGATCGGCCGGGGTGGTAAAGGACCGGGTGAACATCAGGGATATATGGCCATGAATATGAGGTATTACCCGGAAGACAGCCTGCTGTTTATACCCTTTTTAGCCGTTTCACCAACTGAAAACCAGCTTTTCACGTCGAAGGGTGCGTATGTGGGATATGTCAATAATCCTATCGACCTGACAGACGGCATCGAACGCCTGAACGACTCCGTTTGGATGATACCCTGCAATATCACCGGGATCCCGGAAATGAAACGTGATTCCCTCATGCTCGTGTTGTTTGACCGCCAGGGCAAAATCCTGAAGAGCTTTCCCCGCGAAGTTTACCCCAGAAAGGTGCTGTCGGGGTATTTCGCTAACGGATGGAGCCCCTCCATGCTGAAAACAGACTCAGAATGGCATTTTTACAATCCCGGTAACGACACCCTGTTTCAGATCACCCCTGATAAATTAATTCCCCTGGCCGTTTTTCACCTGGGTTCCAAAGGTGAAACCTACAATGACCCGGTCGATGGGTCAAAAATCCCCGGAAGATATGGTATCCGGATCATTGCCGAAACCGGCCGGCACTTCCTGCTAAATAAAGTGCTGGTCACAAAAGCGGATCTGAAAGAGTATAAGCCCGGCCAATGGGGAGGTATGTTTACCGTGGATCAATCCTTCATCCTGATTGATAAAACCACGGGAAAAGCCAGGCATATAAAATTCACCGATGATTTTACCGGAATCATCCCTGAATTCAGGCTGAACTATTACGCGGAGTTTCCTGAAAACCTACAATTCATAATGGTTCCCCAGGCTCTCGACCTCCTCGACTGGCTGAAGAAACCGCAGATAGCCGAACCAAACCAGGAGGTTCGGGAACGGCAGGATTTCCTGCGGAAAGACCTGACGGAAATGAGCAACCCGGTGGTGTTTCATTATATCTTCAAGAGAGATTTCTGATTTCAAATGAAAAAACCGAAATCATGAAACTGAAAATAATTGCTTCTAACCGGGAATACGAGCAATATCTGGAATGGGTCGATCAACTTTTTGACAAGCGGGTTTCCCCGGATTCACCCGAAGGAGAACAGCTTCAGGTAGCTCTGCTCCTGATTAAAGATTATGAGGACAAACACTTTCCTGTCCCAAGGCCGGATCCGATTGACGCGATCCGCAGTAAAATGAACGATCTGGGATTAAAGAACAAGGATCTTGTCGGTAAAGTTGGTTCCAAAGGTTATGTATCAGCCATTTTAAATAAGCGTAAACCCCTGACCCTGGAGCTTGCCCGGCTTTTTCATCTGGAATTGGGTATTCCTGCTGAAATTTTGCTGGGGTAACCCGTAGGGACGGATAAATCCGTCCCGGGATACATGCGTCCAATTTTCATTCCCGAAATTTCCCTACCTTTGGTAATCCCCCGACGTTTTACCAATTAATAATTTTCCCATGTCGCATTTCAGGATCGTTGCGATCTGCCTTTTACTGGCCGTCTGTAATATGGCCCACGGGCAAAACCGGAGATATACTGTTTCCGGCCGGGTGGTGGATTCTGTAACCAGTCTGCCGCTGGCTAACGTAAACATCAGCATCGTAGGCACCTCTTCCGGTGGAACCACCAACCCGGCGGGAGAGTTTTCTCTTACCGTAACCCGATTGCCGGCTATTCTCTATTTCAGCTATGTGGGCTATGAAATCGGCAGCTATCAGGTTGAAAAATCAGGGGAAAAGGATATCCGGATCGCGCTTGTCCCTGAAGTTCAGGAGATCGATGAGGTGACAGTCAGGGGAGAACGAATCTCAAAAGTGATCCGGGGCGACACCCTCAATATCTTTGATTTTGAGATCTCCGGTGACCGGATCTTCCTGCTGGCCAGTCCGTACCGTCAAACCTATGACCAGCGGATCTACCTGGCTACCCTCAACGGTGATACCCTCGACCATCTCCCCGTTAAACGGGCGGGCAAGCAGATCAAGTTTTCCGATGAGATGATGCCCCGCTACGACTACCTTTTCCAGGATTTTACCGGTACCGTGCAGTTTCTGGATAAAAAATCCGCCCACGAGGTTCTGGCCAGGAACAATAAGCTCGTTTTCGGATACGACACACCGTATGAAGAATTCCTGGGCCGTGTGATGCCGGTCAAAGTGGAGATGATGGGAAGCCTGATCTTCCAGGTAGCCAACACGACCGAAAGTTTTACCCTGTTTTTCGGCTTGGGGAATCCGGAGGGTGAAATTCTTAAATATGTCCGTGATAAAAAGGGAGCCAACAGGACAATTGCTGCTGAGTTGATGAAAATGGCCCCAAGTTCTGCAGATTTCAATAAGAATGTCAGGGCTCCCCTGTTCAGGAAAAACAATGAGCTGTTTGTCTTTGATTTTTTCGAGGGGAACATCGAGGTCTTTGATTCAAACCTGAAGCGAAACCGGTATATACCTATTGATTTTCAATATACTACCATTCATGAAGCCTTGTTCCTTGAATATCAGGATATAGATGCCAAAAACTTCACCCAAAGCATCCTCTTCGATGAAAAAGCCGGCAAGGCCTATGCCTTCTACCGGCAACGCTCCGACAACCGGCAATCCCTTCGGGAAATCAACCTCGAAACCGGCAAAATCGACCGGGTCATTGACATACCTGACTTTCCCAATGTCTCAGACATCAGGGTGTATGACAACGTGGTCTATTTTCTCTATGACACCAAGGTCTATCCGTTCTACCGGCTTCTCTACCGTATGGCTGTTAACCCCTCATGACACCCTTTATGAAAAAGAATGCACTCCTTTCATTTTTTATCCTGATAGGCACGGTGGCTCCTGCGATCGCGCAAACCGGATCCGTTTCCGGGGTGATCACCGATTCCCTCACCGGTCAGCCGGTGGCCAACCTTACCGTCTTTATTCCTTCCTCTACCTTTGGAACCATCACCAATCAAAAAGGAGAGTATCATCTCGGCCGCCTCAATCCGGGGGATTATACCCTGATGTTCCGACATTTGTCGTACCCGACCACCACCCGCCTCATTTCCGTTGAACCGGGAAAACCGGTAATTCTGAACCTGGCGCTGTCCGAAGAATCCAGAAAGCTGAACGAAGTTTCGATCATCGGCAGAATACCGGATCAACGGCTTGCCTTCCACCTGTTTAAAACCTATTTCCTCGGGGATCAGAAAGAGGCCACGTGCATCCTGCAGAATCCGCAGGACCTGAAGTTCTATGAAGATGGCGGCACATTGAAAGCGGTTGCCAAAAATCCCCTGATCATCACAAACCGCCACCTGGGTTACCGGATCACCTTTTTTCTGGATTACTTCAATTATGTGGAAGACAAGAATCCCGATACAGGGCTGGGTCGGAACGATTATTTCAGCTACGGTGGCAGCGCCCTGTTTCAGGACCTCTCTGTCGTTATACCGATTATGACGATGGGATGGAGGGTAGCCCGTAAAAACGAGTTTAAGGGGAGCCTCAAACATTTCCTGGCTGCCCTTTACCGGGACCAACTTACGAAAGAGCACTATTACCTGAGAACGACCTTTCAATCACCCGAAGATCTCCAGCTGGCCGAGAAACGCAGCAACGCCATGACCAAAATCCGGTGGGCCGAAACCGACAGCCTTTTCAATATGGATCCGGCGATCCATAAATCCAGCTACCTGCACTATTACCCCGCTGAGGAATACCCACTCAGTCAGAATCAGATTACAGCAGGGCTCCAGACCGGGGAGAAGAAATTGCAGGCGGTTCCTTCCCTTCTGGTATTCAGCGACTACCGAAAAACCCGGGATCTGCGCGATGACTGGATTTCCACCCTCCGGATCCCTGAAAAGGGGATCATTTTCGATCAGGACGGAAATTACCGGGTACCCGAAGGAACCCTGAGCTGGATTAATCACGATAATTCTATGCAGATCATACGGCTGCTTCCATCTGATTATATGCCCAAACTAAATGAAAACCATCGGTAGGGACGGATAAATCCGTCCTCATTCCATTTAGCCCCTGCGGGGCTGGTGCTCCGAAGGGAAAATACTAACAAGGCGATATTTTGTGTTTCTTATTTGGGACATTACGCAATAAGCCCACTCTTTGCAGGTTTTATGATAAGGAAACCAATCTTACCCATCATGAAAATCAGGATCTTACTTGTTTTGCTGGCTCTGGCCAGTCTCACCGGCCAGGCACAGTTTCAGGTTCAGGCCGGATATCAGGTTAGCGATATCTGGCGTAGCAGTACCTTGGAATTCGGCTATGGATTCAAAAATAACATAGTATCAATTGGTTATCAGCTAAACCGGGATTGTTTTCCCACGACCGATAATGGAAACATGTTCCGCCATCGCTTTTACGGCAATACCCTGATCGAGAACTCAAGCCTTTCCCTGGGATACGAACACAAATTCAATTTGCCCCATCAATCCTGGCGTCCAGTCGTATTTGCCACGGCTATCGTTTCCCACGCCCCGATAAGGGATATATTCATCAGGCTCGACTCCACCGATACGGGCGAACCTGTGATTACGCATGATGTGGTTGAGTTCCCTGCCATGCTTGTTGTTGAAGCCTATGTCGGATGCGGCTTTGATCTGGATCTGACCGACAACCTGTACCTCTTCCAGCGGATGGGTGTCGGGTATGCTTCGATTTTCCGGTTTCAGAACCTGAATAATAGCGGCGAATTCGGCACAAAATTCCAGTTTGGCATCGAGTATGCCTTCAAAGGAAAGGCCAGAACCTCTTAGAGACGGATAGCAACCGGTTAATAAACGCCGTGAGGTTGGTATGGCTGATGTCCATGGAATGCATGTGGAGGTCGTAAAAAAAATTTCATGAGGATAGTGGTTTGGTTTATAAATGTGGTCCCCGCCTTCGCGGGAGGACAAGTGCTTTTTGGTTAAGTTTTAATGCAAGGAAAAAGTTAGAAATATTACTGCTTATACCATCTTGATTTTGTAACTTTAACAAATCACCACATCCTTCAACATGCACCTGTTCAGATTATTACTGCCAGTAATATCGCTATTACCAATGATTCTGCCGGGACAGCAGGTTCTGGACTCGACCGTCACCTACAAATACAGCGTTTCTGGTGATTCGGTACCCAGCCAGAAATCAGAAATCCAGTATAACCAGTCAGGGAAAATCATTGCCCAATCGAGCTATGAATGGATTTCCGCTGATCGGAAGTGGAGCAAAAAAACCCGGGCGGAGAATACCTTGAATGCTGCAGGACAGCAAATTCTCATGATCGCATTCCATGGAGATTCAGTTCAGGATGAGTGGGTTCCTGTCTATCGGTCTGAGAACGAATTTGATGC
>Ga0154558_1050_pt3 | contig 18705 bp, 14 predicted proteins | sample RifGroF2_FD_105701 | JGI IMG/M metagenome (GOLD analysis project Ga0154558, IMG submission 105701) | Bacteroidetes bacterium GWF2_49_14 | reverse complement strand
TTACTGAAGTGATCCCGGATGTATCCCTGTTAAATCATTACACAACTTTACTTCCGGCAACCAGGCCCGATCTTCCGCTTCGCCAGCTTCCGCGTGTTACCACAACCGGCAAATTCAAGGCCTATTACACCAACCTGAAATACTACGAAGAGTGGGATGAACAGTGGCCGGTAGGGGCTGATCCCGATATCGTGGTAACCTTTGCCGATTCTCCCGTCAAGCTGATTTTCTGGAAAGGAGCGCGGTATTCCCCGGCCTGGGTTACGGAAAATCACCTCTGGATGGCCGACCAGAGCGTAGAAACCTGGAGCGGTCCGGAAGGGTGCCTCGAGCATATGCAGGATCGACACTGCAAATACTCCCATGTGCGGATCATAGAAAATTCCGATGCCCGCAAGGTGGTTCACTGGCGCTATGCTCCGGTAAGTGCATACGACAAGCTCCGGTTGGCCAATGAGAAAACCGGCTGGGAACTCTGGATCGATGAGTATTATTTCATTTATCCGGATGGGACAGCCATTCGTAAGGTATCGTGGAAAACCGATTACATGTGTGCCCCGGTGCAGTTTCAGGAAACCCTGCCATTTACGGAAGAGGGACAGCTCCAGGGTGAGGTTATCGAGCCCGACTATCTGTGGGTCTCTAATCTTACGGGCGACAAGCAACAGTTCAGTTATGTGCAGGATCCATCGGCAACCAGGGATAAAAAGATCCCGGAAAAGCCTACTATCCAGAGGCATAATTTCAAATCCGATTACGATCCGTTTATCATTTTTGAGCCCGGGAACGAGATGCATTACATCACCGACCGGAACATCAGCAACCTCAAATCCCCTGGCTCCTGTAACCATTGGCCGGTGGGTCAGGCATACTGCGATGGACGACGGGCTGTAACAGCAGACCGTCCCACCCATTTTCTCGGCTTCCCGATCTCCTATCCGGTCATCCACAACGGAACCGATGGCCGCAGCTGGCTAAACTCCCTGTACGGCATGAAAAATGTCGGGATTGATGAATTGGTGACTCTTGCAAAAAGCTGGGCCACCGCACCTCAACTTAAATTGATCGATTCCCCGCGTTACATGAACAAGGGCTATGACCTCAGCGAGCGTGCCTACCGGATCTCCTTCACCGGGCCGGAAAAGCTGCACAAAGCAAAGTTCCGGCTGGAAGCCTCTGCAGATTCACCACTATACAACCCGGCCATCATCCTGGAAAACTGGGGCGATAAGAAAGCAAGTGTAACAGTTGATGGAGTTTTATTAAAGGAAGGAAAGGATTACAGGCAGGGGTTGATTGAGCGATTGGACAACACGCATTTGGTGATTTGGTTGAATAGGAAAACGAATAAACCGGTGGTAATTGACGTACATGGTAATACGTGACGCGTGACACGTGACGCGGGACCGGTACGGGCGGACCCGTGGTCCGCCCGTGTCCGTATCAGTTGAATTATGCGCACAGGCCAAATTCCATAGTTTTTGTAATTTAAGCCCTGCATTATTGCCATCATCCTAAGCACCCAGTCCGATGAAACCAGGCAAAATTATCATCAGTGCCATCTTTCCATTTCTTCTTTTAGGTTGCGCCTCAAAAACGCCATCCACAGACCTCATCCATTTTGACGTAGATGTGGCGGTTAACAATCCTATGCAACTCAGAATGAGTGACTTTATTCTTGATATAGAGTATGTTCCACTTGAAACCCGTAAAGAGGGCATTATTGGTAGAATAGGCCCCGTTATTCCAACCAGAAAGTATTTGGTAACACAGGGATTTGAACAGGAAATTTTCCTTTTTACACAAGCGGGAAAGTTTGTAAGGCAAATAGGCAGGTTTGGACAAGGCCCGGGTGAGTATTCGAATATGGCCAATCATTTTACCTGGGATGAAAAGAGCAAGGAGCTTGTTTTATTTGACCAGAGGAGTGCCTCCTTACTATTTTACACTGAAGATGGGCAATGGATCAGAACCGCCAAGCTACCTGTTCGGCCAGAATGGATTTACTTTCTGAGTCACAATGATTACCTGGGGTATATCAGTAGCCAAATTATAGATAATGATTCCATTTCTCCCTATTTCTTCTTTAATGAGGAAGGTAAAACCGAGTATTTGAAAGTCCCGGAGAGGGTGGATTATTCACGACGGGTTAAAGCTTCATTTGCACCTTCCATTGTTAATTTAAAGTCTGGAACCTACTTGAAGCCTGCTTTGTCCGATACGATTTATGAGCTGAAAGATAGAAGGTTAATACCTTTTTTAGCTATTGATCTGGGAGGTAATCAGGTTCCTGTGGAGTTATTTTATGACCGCATGCGCTTTTATAGGGAAAGTAAAGCCTATTCCTTTTCTGGTGAAATATCAGCCTGTGGTGATGAGTACCTGATACTCCCGGTTAATATTCGCAACAAATGGTGCAAAGGGATATTTGAGTTTGCCAACCCCAATCTTAGTAGGATAGTAAAAGAAGACACTGATGTTGATTACGGCCTGGCCAATGATATAGATGGAGGGCCGGTCTGGAGCTTCTATGACAATATGATCAATGGGAAATATTATACTTGCAATAGTGCCTATGATCTGATGTCTGACCGGGATAAAGGACGATTTGCCAAAGCGGAGGTTAAATGGCCCGAAAAGCAAAAAGCGCTCCTGTCTATGATCAATGGGCTCAAAGAAGACGATAATCCGGTAGTTCAGATTATGACACACAAATAATCCTTTATGACTGTTTTCAAAGGAAGTATCTCGGGTCCTGCACTGGCATTGACCAGCCTCGCCGGCCTGTTCACCGGCTGCACCAATGCACCCGAACCCCGCCCGAACATCATCTTTATCCTAACCGATGATCACCGATGGGACATGATGGGGTGTGCCGGCAATCCAATCATTTATACGCCGAATCTCGACCGGCTCGCTGCCGACGGCATCCGGTTTCAAAATGCATACGTCACCACACCGATCAGCGCGGCCAGCCGGGCCAGCATCCTTACCGGTATGTATGAGCGCAAGCACACGTATACGTTTACCAAGCCTCCGGTTAAGCCGGATCTGCTGCAGGAAACCTATCCCTATCTGTTGCGGAAATCGGGCTATCACACCGGATTTATCGGCAAGCTGGGTGTCAAATTTGAAAATGGCTGGGTGGATTCCCTGTTCGATTATGCTCATACCGATGCCTATCCCTACTGGAAAGAGGTGGATGGCAAACGGATACATCTCACCGATCTTGAAGGTCAGTATGCCACCCGCTTCCTTGATTCCTGCAAACCCGACCAGCCATTCTGCCTCTCACTGAGCTTCTGGGCCCCACACGCGGTGGATGAAAGCAAGGAGCAGTATTTCTGGCCGGAATGGTGCGACACACTCTATCAGAACGTGACCATGCCGGTGCCCCGGACCGCCACCAAAGAGGTGTTCGACAGTCATCCCGATTTTATCCGGCACTCCTTCAGCCGCACCCGCTGGACCTGGCGCTTCGACGACCCGGTCAAGTATCAGGAAATGGTAAAGGGTTATTACCGGATGATCAGCAGTGTGGATGCCGTCGTTGGCAGGATCCGGCAAAAGCTGGAAGAACGCGGCCTGGCCAAAAATACCATCATCATCTTCATGGGAGATAACGGGTACTTCTTGGGTGACAGGCAGTTGGCCGATAAGTGGCTGATGTATGAGCAGTCATTGAAGGTGCCCCTGATCGTGTATGATCCCCGGAGTCCCGAAAAATATCGGGGTAAAGTACCACGATCGCCAGGTCTGAATATCGATATCAGTCCCACCATTCTTGATTTTGCAGGCATTCCAGTTCCAGTTGCGGTGCAAGGACAAAGTCTTGTGCCCCTTGTAAACGGCCAGTTGGTTCCCCGCCGCGATTATCTGCTCTTCGAACATCTGTGGGATTTCGACAGCATTCCGCGGTCGGAATGCGTACGGTCCGAAGACTTCAAACTTATCCGCTATCTCAATCGGCCCGGATTCGACGAATTCTACGACCTGAAGCATGATCCCGACGAGGTAAAGAACCTGATTCGAGATCCGGTTTTGAGTGGCATTGTCCGGGAGTATCAGGAGAGACTCGACGAGCTGATTGGCAAAGTTGTCAGCTTCTGAAAAGCTGATAGCTTCCCTCAGGGCACAACCTGTCAGCTTTAAATAAGCTGACAGGTTTAAAACCTGCCAATCCGATACCATAGCGGCACGCCATTTGTAAGTCAGGGATCCAACCAAACTTACAATTATGTTACTGCGCAGATTAGTATTCTCATTTGTGGCTCTTTGTGTTTTCACCACTATTCAGGCTCAGCGCTCCTCGGTTATCTATGCCGAGGGTCTTGGCAACGGCTTGATCTATTCGGTGAATTTTGATACCCGGATTCTGAACCGGCCCGATGGACCGGGCATCCGCTTGGGCGGAAATATTCTGAAGGCGGGTGGGGGCAACTTTGTAACCTTTATCCCGATGCAGGTGAATTATGTTTTTGGCACCAAACATGGGCTCGAGCTCGGTGCCGGGATGACCTTCTCCCGGCAGAAGGAAAACGGGACTCCGGCCGAGACCTATCTCTTTGCGAACGCTAGTGTGATGTACCGGTATCAGGCCCCAAAAGGATTCAATTTCAGAATCGGCTGGGCCCCGATATTTGCTCCCGAAGAAGTGGGTTCGCTGTTCTCCACCAAGTGGTTCTGGCTGTTTCCGGGGGTGAGCGTGGGGTACCGGTTTTAAACGGGACCGCATGGATGATGCATACGTGGTGGGGGTTACACGGGCGCCCACCGGGCGCCCCTACGGGTACACACCCACACCCACACCCTCCTTTCCCTCATGCCCCCATCGGATCAAACCCCTGCTGTACCCTCAACTCCGGCAACGGCCGCTTATCATCCACACTCCGCACCGGCAGCTTGGCCATCTTTTCCACCTCCACGCTGGCAAACCCAAACTCCTCCACTACCTTGCCCAGGATCAGGTAACAGCCGTAGCCTTTGAACGGATAAAGCTTGAGGCTCTGCGGGAAGTGGACGGTGTCGAAGAACTCGCCGGTGTCGTCGAGGAAGTTTGCGAAGTGCATCCACTCGCGCTTGATCGTGCGCACATATTTGATCACCACCAGCTGACCCACCATCCTGACTTTCTTCCCCACATGAGCCGACAGCTCCTTTGCCTTGATCTCACCCCGGAAGGTGGTGACCAGCAAATCAAAATAGGTTGACGTGACCGGATACCCGAAAAGCTCGATTTCGTCATAGGCATCCTCCAGCCGGTTCCGTTCGAGATCGGGCAGGGTGAATTTTTTCCGCGGCAGGATGAAGAGGGAATCCTGCAGCTCCTTGGAGTCTTTTTTGCCCAGCAGCATGTGCGCTTCCCACAAAAGGGCCGACTTCGTTTTTCCGGTGAACCCGAACGCGCCTACCCGGATGAGCAGGATGAGCTGCTGTATCCCAATCTTGACGCGGGATACGAAATGATCGAGATCGGAATATTCCCCGTTTTCCTTGCGATCCATTTCGATTTGCTGGCCCAGATCGTGTTCAAGGTCGTTCACGTGAATGAAACCGAGGAATATGTCTTTCCCGAGAATCCGGGTCTTGTGATTCGAATGGTTTACGCACGGGAGGTTGATGGTGGCCCCCCAGCGCCGCGCTTCATTGATATACACCCAGGCCGAATAGAACCCACCGAAATTGTTGATCACGGCTACCATAAACTCCTTCGGAAAGTAGGCCTTGAGATAGAGGCTCTGGAAACTCTCCACCGCATAGCTCGCCGAGTGCGCTTTCGAAAAGGAGTAGGCGGCGAACGACTCGATCTGCCGCCACACCTCCCGCGTCACCTCCTCGGGATAGCCCCGCTCCTGGCAGGTCTGGAAAAACTTGTCGACGATCCGCTGGAACTCCTCCTTCGACCGGTACTTGCCGCTCATCGCCCGGCGGAGAATATCTGCATCGCCCAGGTCGAGCCCGGCAAAATGGTGGCACACCTTCAGTACATCCTCCTGATAGACCATCACTCCGAAGGTCTCCTTCAGCTGCTCCTCCATCACCGGATGCAGGTAGGTAAACTTGCCCGGGTTGTGGAACCGGTGGATATACTCCCGCATCATGCCCGACCGTGCCACGCCGGGCCGGATGATCGAGCTGGCCGCCACCAGCGTGATGTAATCCTCGCACCGCAGCTTCTTCAGCAGTCCCCGCATGGCCGGGCTCTCAATATAGAAGCAGCCGTTGGTTTCGCCAACCTTCAGCAGCTGCCGCACACGGGTATCCTTCTTGAATTTCTCCACCTGATGAATATCCACGTTGATGCCGCGGTTCTCCCGGATGATCTCCACCGACTCATGAATATGCCCGATCCCGCGCTGGCTCAGGATATCGAGCTTCTCAAACCCGATATCCTCGGCCACATACATATCCCACTGCGTGGTAGGGAACCCCTTCGGCGGCATGTCGAGAGCGGTGAAGTAGGTGATCGGCTCCTCGGATATCAGCACGCCGCCGGCATGGATGCTCCGCAGGTTGGGGAAGTCGGTCATCTTGTTTCCGATGGTCCGTATGTGGCTGATAATCTCTGTGTTATTCAGGGGGCTCAGGGGCTCGTCGATCAGCCGGTCGATCTCGGCTTTCGGCAAACCATACACCTTGCCCAGCTCCCGCAGGATCGACTTGCCCTTGAAGGTCGACATGGTGCCGAGCAGCGCGGTGTGCTTGTAGCCGTATCGCTTGAAGATGTAGTCCTGCACTTCCTCGCGGTCGGTCCAGGAGTAGTCGATATCGAAATCGGGCGGACTGGTGCGGCGGGGGTTGATGAAGCGCTCAAAATAGAGATCGAGGTCGATGGGATCCACGTCGGTGATCCGGAGACAGTAGGCCACGATGGAGTTGGCCCCGGAGCCGCGGCCCACGTGGTGAAAGCCGCGCGACATGGAGTAGCGGATGATATCCCAGGTGATCAGGAAATAGGCGGCAAAACCGAGCCGGGCAATGATATCCAGCTCTTTATGAACGCGTTGTGTCGCTTCGGTGTTTTTCTTTCCATACCGATATTGCACCCCGTCCATGGCCAGCTTGGTGAGCAGCTGGAAATCATCGCGACGGCTGCCGGTGAAGGTCTGCTTGTTCTTGACACTGTCGAAGTCGAACTCCCCCTCGCATTGCGACAGCACCTGGAGCGTGTTCTGGATGATCCGGGGATAATCGTAGAGTGCCGCCTTGATCTCGTGGATCGGCCAGAACCGCTCGCCGGCGTCGGCCGTCTGGTTCCCGTTGAGCTTGGATAACAGGGTATTATGATCGATCGCCCGCAGGTTACGGTGGAGCGTATAGCCGTCGGTATCGGCAAACGTAACCGGATGCAGCAGCACCAGTTTGAACGGGTTTGATTTGAATTCCGATGTGATCAGTTTCCGGGTCTCCCGCATGCGGATGCCGATCCATTCGTTGTCACGTAGCCGGATCTTCGGCCGGTTGGCAAACGGATAGATCAGGATGCAGTTATCAATATTCTCAGGCCGGTCGGGCAGGGGATTGCCGCTGATATTATGCTGGCTGAGCAGGTCGTTAAGCTCCCTCATTCCCTCGCGGTTCCTCGCCAGGCCTACATATTTGATCTCATCCTCCACCCGGAACTCGATACCTGTCACTGGCCGGATTCCGGCTTTCCGGCACGCCTTCACAAAATCGGGCACTCCCGTGGAGTTGTTGATATCGGTCAACGCCAGGGCCGTGACCCCGGTTTTCACCGCCTCCTCCACCAGTTCGTCCACCGCCAGGGTGCCGAAACGGAGGCTGAAGTATGAATGGCAGTTTAAATACATGTTCCTGTAGGGGCGCACCGCGTGCGCCCGTGTTCCCCCAACACGAAATGTAACGCGCCCAGTGTGCGCCCGTGTTCCCGACGTACGAATCGTGACACGTGACCCGTGACGCGTGAATCGTTCCCGTAGGGGCGCACGGCGTGCGCCCATGTTGCCCCGGCGAACGCCCATGATACATGAATAACGAATATCATGAAATGATTAAATAATAAACAAATAATTGATCATAATATAATAAATATCATTTCATCCCCGAATTTTGTAACATTATCACCGGTCCCCGGTCAAACTCCCGGACCAAACGAAACAATGAGCACGAACGAGAAGCTGTACAAACAGATTATCGAAGAAAACCAGGGCCGGATACGCTCGGTTTGCCGGCACTATGCCGGGGTTTCCGGCGATGCGGATGATCTGTATCAGGAGATACTGATAAACGTCTGGAAGGGCATGGAGTCGTTCCGGGGCGATGCACAGATCTCCACCTGGGTGTACCGGGTGGCGGTAAACACCGCCCTGACGTATGTGAACAAGAAGAGTAAGTATCTGAACTTCAATATGTACTGGGACGACGGCAAGGCCAGGGATCTGGTAGGCGAGGATCCGGAGATCAGGATTGAGGAAGAAAAAAAGACTCAATTGCTCACCAACCTCATGAACCAGCTTTCGGTGGTCGACAAGATCATCCTGTCGCTGGTGCTTGAAGAGCTGACGTCAAAAGAGATTGCAGAAATCGTGGGTATTACGGAGAGCAACGTACGGGTGAAGATTCACCGGATCAAGGAAGATCTCCGTGAAAAAGTGAAAGGAGGGGAGTATGATATTTAAAAAGAAAGTTTTCCCGGAAGGACAGGCTCCGGCACTCGACCAGGTGGTTGACCAGCTGAAGAGCCTGGATAACAAAAACAAGAAACTTATGTTCAGGATGTTCATCCTGTACCTTGGGTTTGCTATATTCTACCTGGGGCTCCTGATTCTGAACCCCGATCAGGAACTTACCGTTGAAAACCGTGTCCAGGGAGTTATTTATATCCTGATTTTCGTTATAGCGGCATTCTTTTTCCGTTATCATTACCGCAAAACCTACAAGGCTGATTATACAGCCCCGGTCCTCAAAATGCTCGAGGATGCCCGCGACCGGCACAAGCTGCTGCGCCCGGGAAAAGTTTGGTTCATGGTCTTTATTGTAGTTGTCACCGATATTGTTGTAACCTGGGCCATGATTGGTGATACATCTTTCCCTGAATCATGGTCCCTGCTGACATCCATCCTGGTAATTCAGGCTGGATATTATGCAGTAATGGGCATATCCTTCCTGATCGGATACCTCATCTGGCGCAAGAAATCGCGGCCATTGGTAAGAAACCTGACGAGGATCATTGATGAATTACGCACCGATGAAACGCCGATGAACGACCTGTAGAGACGGATTATTATCCGTCTCTACGTGGATCCCGCCAATGAACGTTGTAGAGACGCATAATAATGCGTCTCTACAGGTCCCCGGCCGATGTACGCGGTAGAGACGCATTATTATGCGTCTCTACGGGCGTCCCTGTAAATGTTCGTATTCCGCCAACCATTTTCGCGGATTGTCCAAAATGTAATCTCGGGTCAGATCCAGTTCCTGGTCATTTCTGATAATCCGGTCAAAATACCGTCCCTGCCAATGAAAATCAATATCATGTATACTGGCATAGGTTTTAACCGCACCTTTAAACCCGCGAATTACCGATGCCAGATTCTGAGTTTGAGGACCAAATTGATTGGGATTCCATCCGTTTCGGTTTTTCTTGCTAAAACTGAGGATACCGTGAATGTGATCTGGCATCACGATAAACTCATCCAATACAACAAATGGATAGTGCTCGGGGATTGACTTCCAATACACTATGGCATATTGACCAATTTCCGTATGATCCCTGCCTGGTCTGTCAATCGGTCCGAAATAGGGGACTCTATCTTTGGTGCAAATCGTTAAGAAATAATCTCCATTTGATCCGTAATCCCAGGTAGAAAGTCTGATAGAGCCCTGCCGAAATCTGTTTTTATATAAATCATCCATATTCAGGTTATTTTAATTATGGATGCAGAAAATGAGGTGAAATGGAAAAAAATGAACCATTTATTCTGGCACAACCGCCGATGTACGTTGTAGAGACGCATTATTATGCGTCTCTACAGCCCTCGGCCAATGCACGTTGTAGAGACGCATTATTATGCGTCTCTACGGCCCCCTGGCCAATGAACGTTGTAGAGACGGATTACTATCCGTCTCTACACCCCCTGCCAATGTCCGTGGAATATTCATTGTTTCTGCAATTTTCCCCCCGGGAATTCGTTAATTTTAACGATAAACCAACTCACCTTCACGATCATGATACAGAAGTTCTATTTGCTCAGGCTGATTCCTGCCGTGATGGGAATCTTCCTTGGAACGGGAATGCTGGTTTCCCAGAATGCACCTGTTTTCGACCTTACCAACCACTGGAATCAGGAGGAGAATTTCCCTTTATCTAGTATGGCCGCATCAATTACCTATGTACCTCTGGAGACCAGAAAAGAGTGCTTTTTGCCTTCGGCTGGTGCCTGTAGGATCAGGCTTACCAATGATTACATACTGGTTCTACCATCCGGGCAGCCTGCAGTTGTCTTCGACCGCCGGGGTAAATTCCTGTGGAAAATCGGGAAAATAGGAGCAGGCCCAAAAGAAGTACCTGAGATGACAAATGTAATAATCAATGAATCAAAGGGATGGCTTGCTGTAAAACCTGACGGTTCAGATCGGGTGGTGGTTTACTCGTTAAAGGGTCAGTTCATCAGGGAATTTAGCATTGATAAACAGATCCCCAGAATATTCAGCGGTCCTGATGGCGGAATTACTGGGCTCAAGATTGACCTTGTTTCCGGGGAAAAAGGCGGGCAGTCCTTAGAGTTTTATTCAGATGAAGGAAAATGGATGCGTTCGATTCCCCTGTTTGATCCTTTAGTTAAACTTTCTGAGGTGTATCGGGATTACAGGAGGATCGTGATCGGATGGAACAAGGATTTGCCGCTTGTGATTGAGTTTCCTTTTACTGAAGGCTATAGGTTAACACCGACTGGTGAATGGGCGATTGATTGGCACATTGATGGTTCATCCCTTGAAAACCAACTACTGAGCGTATCTCTATCGGCCGGTTATCTCTGGATGGAAGGAGCCAATCCTGGTCAGAACTTTTTTGTTGCCTCAACAGCCACAGGAGATATATCTGCCTGTTCTTTCCGGGTTAAATATCCCGGCCCGGATATCTGCGGAGTTTATAATGATCTCGATGGAGGAATGCCCTTCTGGCCGCGCTCTCCAATCTGGAACAATCAGATGGCAGCCATTTATGATGCAACACAGGTTCTTTCTTACGCTTCCGGCGAAGCAGCAACCTATGGCGGTAAAGCACCCGAAATAAAGCAGAGCTTCAAAGACATGGCCGCAAAACTTTCCATCGAGGATAATCCGGTAGTGGCGGTGGTGAGAATGAAGTAGGGCAGAAGGTAGAAGGCAGAAGGCAGAAATCAGGAAGAAGAAAAAAGGAACATAGGCAGAAAGATTCGCTTACACGGGAGTCCCTTATCAGTTGCCCCTCAGCTTTAGCTAGGGGGAAAGAAGTACCCTAAAAATTTCGGGCTTCAGCCCAATTTTCTGCATGATATTTAAATCAATAATTTGGACTAAAGTCCAGATTGATTTGTGCCTTGCTCACCCCTAGCTAAAGCTGAGGGGCAACTGATAGGGGCTCGGTCCACTTGTCAGGGGATTCCTGCCTTCGCAGGAATGACACGATCGGCCCAATGCCCCCCCCCTTGTTTCTTAAGACCTGATTCTTTTTCCTGATTTTTGCCTTCTGCTCTCTGCCTTCTGCCTTATGGGAGGACCATGGGTCCTCCCCTACGAACGCCCTCTGCCTTATAAACCCCAATCGCCCGTTTCACCGCATCACTCCCATACCTTAACCTCAATTTATCCATGGCCAGATAGAGATTTACCGATTCGGGCGTGTCCTCGAAGAGGTTGAGCTGCTGTGTTCCGTGGACGAGTCCGCTGAAGCGGACGCCGATCAATCTAACGAGCATCCTTCTGGAATAGAGGCGCTTGAACAGCTCCTGCGCGATCGGGATGAGCACATGGTCGAAGCTGGTGTAGGGGATGCGCTTCTGCAGGGTGTGCGTGTCGAAGTTGGAGTAGCGGATCTTGATGGTGATGCAGGCGGTGAGCTTCTCCTGCTTCCTGAGCTCAAAGGCGATCTTCTCCACCATCGTGATCAGCTTGCGGTTGAGCTCCTGCACGTCGGTGGTGTCCTGCTCGTAGGTGCTCTCCGAACTAATGCTTTTCTGCTCCCAGTAGGGCTCCACCGGGGTGGGGTCGATGCCGTTGGCCTTCTTCCAGATAATAATCCCGTTCTTGCCCAGCACCTGTTCCATCATCTCGGGCGGGATCTCACTGAGCGTGCGGATGGTGATCACGCCCATCGAGCGGAGCAGCTGGAAGGTTTTCGGGCCCAGCATCGGGATCTTCTGAATCGATAAAGGCGCCAGGAAATTGCGCACCTCGGGCTCCGGAACCTCTTTTTCGCCGTTCGGCTTGGCCAGACCGGTGGCAATCTTGGATACGGTCTTATTCACGGATAATCCGAACGATATGGGCAGGCCGGTCTCCCTGATGATCCGCTGCCGCAGCTCGTGCGTCCACTTCAGGGAACCGAAGAAACGGTCCATTCCGGTAATATCGAGATAATGCTCATCGATCGAGGCCTTCTCATAAACCGGAGCCGATTCGGCAATGATCTCCGTTACGATCCGGGAGTGCTTGCTGTAGTTCTCCATGTCCCCCCGGATATAGATCCCGTCGCTGCAGAGCTGCCGCGCCATCTTGATCGGCATGGCCGAATGCACCCCGTACGACCGCGCCTCGTAGCTGCAGCTCGCCACCACGCCGCGGTCAGAGAGCCCCCCGATGATCACGGGCTTCCCTTGCAGACTGCTGTTCATCAGCCGCTCTACCGACACGAAGAAGGTGTCGAGGTCGAAGTGGGCTACCGTACGGTCATTCATAATTGGCTCCCTTCGGTCGCTAACTGGCCTCCCTTCGGTCGGCTAAATGGCTCGCTTCGCTCGCTAATTGGCATTGGCGTGTCATTCCGGCGAAGGCCGGAATCCCCTGATAAAAACAAAATGATCATATAATAAACAAATAAACGATAATAATATAAACAAATTGTTGAAATGGTTGAAATGTTGAAAAGGTTTATTTCTGCCAGAGTCATCCCGGATGCTCATGACTAACTTCGCTCTTCAGAGCGGAGACAGACCGCCAAAACCGCATTCGCACTGCCACTACCCTCGGAGATGCTCCCCTCTCCCGCGAGCTTGCGAGTGCGGGAGAGGGGCCGGGGGTGAGGTGGATGCGTGAAAAATATATATATTTAAAGAATGCCAATAATTTTTTCAACACCCACAGTATGAAACGCTTATCTCTTCTTCTTCTCACCATCTGCCTTTCAGCAGTCCTTTTTGCCCAGAAAAAGTACGAACCCACCTGGGAGTCGATCGACAACCGTCCGATACCCGAATGGTACCAGGATGCCAAGTTCGGCATCTTCATCCATTGGGGCGTCTATTCCGTGCCGGCCTGGTCGCCGAAAGGAACCTATGCCGAATGGTACCAGTACTGGCTGCAGCAGAAAACCTTATCGGGAAACGGAAAATTTACCGGTCAGGAAGTGCCTGATTATCATGCTAAAAAATACGGGGAGGGAAGCTCCTATTATGATCTGGTAAAGGATTTCAAGGCCGAACTGTTCAACCCCGATGAGTGGGCGCAGCTGTTCGAAAGGGCAGGGGCCAAGTATATCGTGCTCACCTCCAAGCATCACGAGGGATTCTGCCTCTGGCCCAACGAACAGGCCAATAAAACCTGGGGGTTCCCCTGGAACTCCATGGTAGCCGGACCGAAGCGCGACCTGATCGGCGAGCTCACCTCAGCCGTACGCAAGACATCGGTAAAAATGGGTCTGTACTATTCACTTTATGAATGGTATAACCCGCTGTATAAGAGTGATGTAAACCGATATGTATCGGAGCATATGACCCCGCAGTTCAAGGACCTGATCACCCGGTATCACCCGTCGGTGATCTGGTCGGATGGCGACTGGGATCAGACGGTTGAGACCTGGAAATCCCCCGAACTGCTGGCGTGGGTGTACAATGAATCCGGCTCGGGCGAAGATGTGGTTATCAACGACCGCTGGGGCAAGGGTACCCGCTTCCATCACGGCGGATTCTATTCACCCGAATATGATCCGGCTTTCGAGAGCGACCGAACCTGGGAAGAGTGCCGCGGAATGGGATTCTCGTTCGGATATAACCGCCAGGAAGATGCCGAAGACTACATCAGCCCCCAAACCATCATTTTATTGATGACCGATATCGTTTCCCGGGGGGGTAATCTCCTGCTGGATATCGGGCCCGATGCATCCGGCAAGATCCCACCGATCATGCAGGATCGTTTGCTGGAAGTGGGCAAGTGGCTGAAAGTGAACGGAGAAGCTATCTACGGAACCCGCAGGTATACCCGCAGCTGCCAGTGGTCGGCCGGGGAACAGACCTACACAAAAGAGGGTCAGCATTATGCCGGCGCCGGTTTTATCCTGAAACAAACCGTTAGTCCCGATCCGGGCAAAGCCGTTAAAGAGATCTTCTTTACCGCAAAAGGAAAAATCCTCTACTGCATCCTGCCGAAATACCCGCGCGAAAGCATCGAGATAAGAGATGTTCATCCTTCACAGAGTGCTAAAATCACCATGCTGGGCTACGGCAAACCCCTTAACTGGGTTCGCACCCAGAGCGGCATCCGGGTGGAAATACCGGCCCTGCTGCCCGGCGAAATCCCCAGCCAGTGGGCGTGGACGGTGAGGATTGAAGACTGACGATTTACGATTAACGATTTGGCACTAATGATTATTAAGAGCGTTGTCATCCACGCGAAAGCGGGGACCGGATCCTTTGCGTACCGCGCTGTAAGGGTCGCGATCCCCGCATTCGCGGGGATGACAAGTGCACTGGATCAACTGACAACTGATACCTGATACCTGATACCCCATACCCCATACCCCATACCTTATACCCAACGAAATGCCCAGGCAGCTAGCGAATTGGATCAACCACCACGAGTTTCCGGCAATCTATCACCGGTTCCCCGCCCTGCTTTCGATGCAATGGCTGACGAACAGGGTGCTGTACCATCGCAGTTGGTTGATCCGGAGTGCTGTTAAAAAGATACTCAGCCAGTTCCCGGATAACTTCTCCTATCTCGATGCGGGATGTGGCGCCGGGGATTTTCTGGTTCCATTTGCAAGGAAGTACCCTTCCGGCAGATTTACGGGCCTCGACAAGGCTCCTTCCAATATCGGAATGATTGAGCATTATTGTTACAGGAAGCGAATCGGGAATATTAAACTGATTGTCGGGGATATCCGGGAGATGGAAACGGACGGCCGGTTTTCAGCGGTCCTCTGTGCTTCTGTTCTGCATTATCTCTCCGATCGGCCGGCAGTTTTTCGCAAACTTTCAGAGAAAATGAGTCCCGGTGGGCATCTGATTATTTATGTCCCGGTCAACTACCACCGCCTGATTCCGGGCTACGAATGGCTGCGTGAGAAACTCTTTGGGAATGAGGATTATGAAGAGGGAAAAACTGTAGACATGAGTCTGTCAATCAGCCAATTATCCGATGAACTTGATGCATCGGGTTTCAGTATCAGAACAAAGCAATATCTGTATGGAGCGGCCGGACAGCTAGATTACGAAATCACTTCGCTTGCCCTGCTGGTCATCAAAAAAACGCCCTGGTTTTTTTCCATTGCAGGAACCCTGGTCTATTTTCTTGTGATCCATCCTTTTATGCTGGTGCTGATGGCGGTGGATTATTTCGGCAGGTATAAAAAGGGTAACGGTTTGCTCATTACGGCCGTGAAGACCTGATCAGAAGGTTATCGTAAAAACTGAGCCTTCCCCCTTCCGGCTCCTTACCGATATTAAAGCACCGGATACAGACAGCAGGCGGTGTGCAATGGAGAGTCCAAGACCGATCCCTTCAAATCTTCGGGTTGAACCCGAATCTTCCTGTGTGAATGGATTAAATACCTGGTCTACAAATTCCTGTGATATTCCGATTCCGGTATCCTCTACATCCAGACATACACGATCGTCCAGATTTTTATAGAGGGCTAAAGTAATCGAACCCTTGTGGGTATATTTAATGGCATTGTCAATAAGGTTTGAAATGGAATGTGTCAGGCAGTAATCATCGCCCTTAATGGTAATCCTTCCCATTGTATTGTTGAAAGTGAGGGTCAGTCCCTTTTTCTGAGCTGCCAGCCTGTATTCAGCGACAAGGTCAAAGACAAGCGAATCGATGGCAATTTCCCCGATGTGAGGCTGATAGGCTCCAACCTGCAGCCGCGAAACATTCAGGATAAGATCGACAGTCCGGGTTAACCGCATTCCCGAACTTCGGATAATATCAAAATAGTTCCCGTAATCGGTTATGCCCTTTTCTTCAAGATCATCACGGAGCAGATCTGTGAAACCCAGAACTGCATTGAGCGGAGTTCTGATTTCATGCGTAATGTTGGCGATAAAGGCATCCTTGAGTTGGTTGGATTGCTCTGCTTCTTCCTTCGAGCGGATCAACTCTTCCTGAAGTTTTTTATACTCCGATATGTCGCTGGCCGATGTGATAAAATAGAGTGGGGCGCCATCTTTGTCCCTCTGCAGGTAGGATTGAAGATCCACCCATACAATTTTACCCCCTTTGTGAACATACCTTTTTTCAAACCGGACGTTTTGGGTTTCACCCCTGAGCATGGCATTCATGGCCTCATGGTTAACATGCAGGTCATCCGGGTGAGAAATATCGGTCCAGTTCTTCAAGTTGAGTTCCCCAACGGTATATCCGACCATATCAGCAAATGCTTTATTGACCAGATAGGTGCCATCCGGGTAAATCATGGTTTTCCCAACGGAGGAGTTTTCAAAGGCCTTGCGGAATTGGTCTTCAACCATGCTGAGTTTTTCAGCCGATAGGAGCTCATCCTTGTAATACCGGAGTTTAGTTTGCCGGGTAAACAGGATCAATGCTACAATTGTGAGGGCTAACAGGCAAAATATCAGTGTGGTAACCTGGATAAACTGTTCCACCATCGGTTTTAAGGCAGCTTGCTTTTCAATACTGCTTACTACTACAAAATCGGAACCCGATATATCGGCAACGGAAATAATACATTTGCGTCCCTCCTGACCCGAAATCTCAGCCATACCCCTATAACCTGGAACGCCTGTAATGTTTGATGAATCGGGGACCACATAAATTCTTCCGGGTTTCTCAACAATTGGCCATTCAAGCAGGGATTCCAGCTGATCCGGGCCTTCACCGGACTCAAAATGCCTCTGGATTTCCAATGACTTTGATTCCGATATGAGGGTCAGTTGAATTCTAAGTTCCTCCTGGAGATTGTTGAATATCGTCTGTATATTAAGGTAGCCGAAGAACATGATGCCGGTTATGATTATTGCAACGACCATCGAGAAAACATGAATGGCGTTATTGTTGGCCCGGGCAATGCTCTTCACATGGCTTTTCAGCAACAGCGTTGATTCAAAAATCAGGCAAATACCCACAGCCAGAAAAGCAATGGCTGTATTTAGTGCCACCGGTACCTGGTTAGTGCTGTATAATATAGGTTTGCCAATCAGGTAGCCTGTAATCAATATAATGGAAGTGAAAAGAATGGTCCCTGAAAGCATGGGTGGAAGAAAAGTCGAGAAAAAACTTTTCTTGCAGATCATCAGGATGATAACAGTAATGCTGGCTAAGGAAAAAAGAAATGAGGTGACCAGCGACATGTGGCCAATAATCGGTTTTCCAACCGTTTGAGCTATATTAAAACCCAGTTTTTCAAAAGCCGGATGGACATTAAATAATCCCAGGGAAAAAATGATTAAAGAAAAAATAAGAACAATTATTGCGGAGGTAAGGGCTATAACCCGTATGGTCGAATTTTTCCGGGCGGCGATTATAAGAAGATACGCGCAGCTGATGATCAGGAAAAGGATTGCTGTGGTTGGTGCCATTGGAATGTAGTCACGACCCAGGCTTGTAAGAAAAGTATTTGTGGTGGCCCAGCCAATGAGTGTGACGATGCTTAAACCAAGCACAGTGAATCCACTGAGAGCGAGGATGGCGCGAAATATTCCGGGGTATTTTTTTTCTTCGGGTGCCATTTTAAGGTAATTCCTGATAAAGGTACCGATTCCCGGACGGTTGAATTTCTCAATTCCTGACTTTTTGACCAATGTCATACCGATTGATGGGTTTTGTAACTTTGAGGAAACTTTTACAAAAATGGCTGAAGAGAATAAAATTATTTTTTCGATGGTTGGGGTGGCTAAGGTTGTCCCACCTAATCGTCAGATTCTTAAGGATATATACCTATCTTTCTATTATGGTGCCAAGATTGGGATCATTGGTCTGAACGGTTCGGGTAAATCCACCCTGTTAAAAATAATCGCAGGCCTGGATACCGCCATCCAGGGAGAGGTTGTGTTTTCACCCGGATACCGGATCGGATTGCTTGAGCAGGAGCCGCACCTGAATGACGCAAAAACTGTGAAACAGGTTGTGGAAGAGGGCGTTCAGGAGGTTGTTGATTGCCTCAGGGAGTATGAAGAGGTGAATAACAGGTTTATGGAACCCCTCGATGATGATGAGATGAACCGGCTCATTACCCGACAGGGTGAATTGAGTGAAATGATCGACCACCAAAACGGATGGGAACTCGACAGCCGCCTGGAAAGGGCC
>Ga0154558_1087_pt1 | contig 19539 bp, 12 predicted proteins | sample RifGroF2_FD_105701 | JGI IMG/M metagenome (GOLD analysis project Ga0154558, IMG submission 105701) | Bacteroidetes bacterium GWF2_49_14 | reverse complement strand
AGTGAAAATCATAAGGGCTGAGAATTCATTATCGCTCATAGGTAACCTCGTTTTTGCCTTGTTCGGTTTTGCCAATATTTTTATACTGGCCCGTACCTTTGGTGAGGATGAATTCGGCGAATGGGTTTTGTATCTGTCGGGAATGGCCTTGCTCGAGATGATCCGGAAGGGCATTACGAGTACTCCGTTGGTGAGGTTTCTTTCAGGATCAGGGACCGTAGAGGAGGAGCGCTCCATTGTCGGGTCTGCTTGGTTTTTATCTGTTCTGGTTACGATTGCCGGCATTATGCTGATTTACTCAGGCTTGTTGTTATTTCCTGATCCTATTCACAATAAGGGGTTTGATCTGTTTTTTATCTGGTACCCGCTGTTATCTGTCCTCCTTCTGCCCCTGAACACAGCTCTCTCAGTACTTCAGGCCCGAAGGCAATTCGGAAGGATATTGAATCTGCGGGCTGTTAATATGGGGTCCTTCTTCGTTTTTCTGGTGATCAATTATTTCTGGCTTCACTGGAGCATTACTGCCGTGGTTATTGCGCACCTGGGATCGCATCTGCTGGCATCCCTCTACAGCATTGTTAAAGGGTGGGATGGCATTCGGTTTATTCGTTATACAACAAAAGCCAGACTGCTTGAGCAGCTGCATTTCGGAAAATTCAGCCTCGTGACCCTGATTGGCAGCAATCTGCTCAAAAGTTCCGATACTATTATTATTGGTATCATGATGACGGGTGCCGATGTGGCTTACTACAGCATTCCGCTGAAGCTGATCGAAGTGATTGAAATCCCTCTCAGAAGTCTTGTCCAGGTGGCCTTTCCTGCCATGAGCAAGGCAAGCCGGCAAGACAAGCCGGAAGAGGTGAGGAAAATCTTTTACCGGTACACCGGTTTGGCAACTTTGCTATTCATACCGATGGCAATCCTTCTTTTCTTCCTTGCGAAGCCACTGACCCTGCTTCTTGGAGGTGCTGCCTATGTCGGGTCGTTCACAATTTTTCAGATCTTCCTGATCTATTCACTTCTGTTGCCCATGGACCGGTTCTCCGGTGTTACACTCGATGCCATCAATCGACCCGCTCTCAATACCGTCAAGGTCCTCTGCATGGCATTCGTGAACATTGTTGGCGACATCCTGGTGATCCGGTATTTTGGTTCCCTGGAGGGCGTTGCCATTTGTACCATTCTGAATTCAGCCGCCGGAGTGATTGTGGGTAACCTGTTTCTCCGGCACGATCTGGGTACCAACATGCTTCGGATTTTCCCGGAGGGCATAAGGTATATCCGGGAATCGGTCCTCCATTTCTTAAAAAAGTAGGAGATGGAGAGCCTGTTTCCAGACACCGGCGCGGAAAGGATTAAAAAGCCATTCTTCATTCTGTCGTTGGCCTTCTTTGCCATTGCAGCAGCCCTTGCGATTGGTGCTAAAGGACCGGTTGTCGGTGCATTGCTGGTTGTCATCCCAATCGGGGTTTATATATTGATCCGGATTTTTCTGGAACCAAGATTCGGTCTTATCCTTTCATTTTTACTCTCCTTTTTTGCTATCGGAATCACCCGCTATATAGAGGGCATTCCGTTTGGCCTGGGTGTAGATGCACTACTCGTTGTCACCCTTATTGCAATAATTCTGGGCGGAGGACGGAAAATAAATTGGAAGGATGCAGGGAACGATTTCACGGCGGTTTCGGCAATCTGGATGGGTTACACAATTATGGAAATTGCAAATCCTCAGTCGGTTAGTATCACCGCTTGGTTCTACGCAATGAGGGGGGTGGCCTTCTACCAGATCCTGATGATTCCGATTGCATTCCTGCTTATCAGGGATAAGCGCGACCTCCAGCTTTTTCTGATAGGCTGGTTGTTTATTTCAGTGATGGCCGCACTCAAGGGATTTCAACAAATCGAAATCGCTCCGGACCGATGGGAAGAGCGGTGGTTGGATTCCGGGGGCGCGCTTACGCACCGGATCCAGGGACGATTAAGAGCTTTCAGCTTCTATTCTGATGCGGGCCAGTTTGGGGCAGCCATGGGGCATGCCTCGCTTGTTGCTGCCATTATTGCTCTCGGAAAAGTGAGCAAAAAAAAGCGGATTATATTACTGGCCATTTCATTGATAACCCTCATGGGCATGCTCTATTCCGGTACACGCGGAGCGATTGCAGTACCCGCTGCCGGAGCCATGCTGTACCTGTTCCTGAGTAAAAACTTTAAGATATTCGCTTTGGGCGTATTACTGGTTGCCGGAACCTACGGAGTTTTACGGTACACCATGGTGGGTAATACCAATTACCAGGTATACAGGCTTAGGACAGCAGTAAGGCCTTCTCAGGACCGCTCCTTTCAGGTTCGGTTAGAAAACCAGCGTAAGCTCAAAGTTTACCTCGCTGATAAACCCATCGGCGGTGGGGTAGGCTCGGCAGGAAACTGGGGCATGCGTTTTAGTCCCAATAGTTTTTTGGCACAAACTCCGACGGATTCCTGGTTTGTTAAAATCTGGGCCGAAATGGGAATTGTGGGTCTTGCACTCCACCTGATCATATTATTCTATTTGCTGATCCGATGTTGCATCATCGTGTGGAAGCTCAGAGATCCGGAGATTCGACAAATAATGGCCGCCCTGACAGCCGGAATATTCGGCATCATGGTGGCCAGTTATGGCAATGGATTGTACGGACAGATGCCCACCGGTATGATCATTTATCTGAGTTATGTTTTTGTCTTTGTTTCGCCCAGATTGCAGGCGAAAAGTGATGAGAAATCACAATAAAAACTTACCTTTGCGGCCAAGTTTATCAAAATAATGTCTAACACATTAATTAATTGAGTTTTACAAAATGTCAGAACTAGAAAAAAACTTGGCTGAAGAAGAAGCCGAAAAGGTTGTTAACCCGGAAGCCGAAGAGGCTCAAAAAGAGGAAACCGAAGAAGTTGAAGTTGATCTCACCTTCGACGAAGAAGAAATTGAAGAAGAGGTAATTGTCCCCGAAGAGGAAGAGGAAGAGGAAGTGATTGAAGAAGAAGAAGTGATTGAAGAAGAGGAAGAGGAGGTTGATGTTGCCATGTTGATCCCGAAACCGGCTCACGGCCAGGAATTTGATTGGGATAAATATGCTGCCGAACAGGATGGGTATTCCGCCGACGAGCGGGCCCAGCTGGAGGCCATGTTTGATCAGACACTCTCAGTGGTCGCTCCCAATGAGGTGGTTGATGGAACGGTTGTATTCATGAACAAGCGGGAAGTTGTTGTCAACATCGGATACAAGTCCGAAGGTGTTGTCAGTCTTAACGAGTTCCGCTATGACCCGGATCTTAAAGCCGGTGACAAAGTTGAGGTTTATGTCGAGACTCTCGAAGACAAAAACGGTCAGCTCGTTCTTTCTCATAAAAAGGCACGCGCCCTGCGTTCCTGGGATCGTGTCAACGACGCATATGAGAAAAGTGAAATTATTAAGGGTTACATCAAGTGCAGGACCAAGGGTGGCATGATCGTCGATGTATTTGGAATCGAGGCTTTCCTCCCGGGTTCACAAATTGATGTTAAACCGATTCGTGACTATGACATTTTTGTTGGAAAAACCATGGAATTCAAGGTTGTTAAGATCAACCATGAGTTCAAGAACGTAGTGGTTTCCCACAAAGCTCTTATCGAAGCTGAACTGGAAGTTCAGAAGCAGGAAATTATCTCTAAGCTTGAAAAAGGCCAGGTACTCGAAGGAACGGTCAAGAATATCACCTCCTATGGTGTATTCATCGACCTCGGCGGTGTTGACGGCCTTATTCACATTACCGACCTTTCCTGGGGTCGCGTAAACCATCCGGAAGAGATTGTTACACTGGATCAGAAAATAAACGTTGTTATCCTTGACTTCGATGATCATAAGAAGCGGATTGCACTCGGACTGAAACAGCTGACTCCTCACCCATGGGATTCCCTCGACGCTAACCTCAAAGTTGGTGACGTTGTTAAAGGACGCGTTGTTGTTATGGCTGATTATGGTGCATTCGTTGAAGTGGTGGTTGGCGTTGAAGGACTTATCCACGTATCAGAAATGTCCTGGTCACAGCATCTGCGCAGCGCTCAGGAATTCCTGAAGGTTGGAGATGAGATTGAGGCGATGATACTGACCCTGGATCGTGACGAACGCAAAATGTCATTGGGCATGAAGCAGATGCGCACAGATCCCTGGGCTAACATTGAAACCCGCTATCCGATTGGTTCGCAGCATACTGCTAAGGTTCGTAATTTTACCGGCTTCGGTGTCTTTGTTGAGATCGAAGAAGGTGTTGACGGCCTGATTCATATCTCTGATCTCTCCTGGACCAAGAAAATCAAGCATCCGGCTGAATTTTGTTCAATCGGTGACGAGATTTCGGTTGTGGTCCTTGAGATCGATAAGGAGAACCGTCGCCTGAGCCTTGGTCATAAGCAACTTGAAGAGAATCCATGGGATGTTTTCGAAACCATGTTCTCCGAAGGAACCATACATGAAGGTACCATTGTTAGTGTCTTCGACCGTGGAGCTGTCATCGCGCTTCCCTATGGTGTTGAAGGTTTCGCAACCCCACGCCACCTGATTAAGGAAGACGGTACCCAGGCAAAAGCCGAAGAGAAACTGATGTTCAAGGTGATAGAGTTCAACAAATCAGCAAAACGGATCATCCTTTCCCACAGCCGCGTTTTTGAAGATGAGAAACGTGCCGAGGAGAGTGCTGAACGTAAACCAAAACCCGTTGTTGAGAAAGCGCAGAAAAAAGTAAAAACCAGCATGGAATCCACCACCCTTGGTGACATATCCCAGTTGGCTGCCTTGAAAGACAAAATGGAGGCTGATGAACTGAGCAATTTCAAAAAGGAGAAAAAGCGCGTAGCTGACGCAGCCCAGGCCGCCAAGGTTGTTCCAACTCCTGTTGAGGAAGTTCCCGTGGTTGAAGTAGCTCCTGCACCTGCTGAAGTAGCTACTGAAGTAGCTGCTGAAGTAGCTGCTGAAGAAGCCCCTGCCGTTGAAGCCCCTGCACCTAAAACCCGCAAAAAGAAGGAGAAGCCACAGGCAACTGAAGCAACTCCGGAACAGGAAGGATAGTGCGGATGAAGTTTTCCCTGACAATTCTGGGAAGCAGCTCCGCAGTACCCACTGCCGCTAGAAATACCACCGCTCATGTGCTTAATGTACATGAGCGGTTCTATTTAATAGACTGTGGTGAAGGAACACAAATACAGATCCGCAGATACCGGATCCGGTTTGGCAGAATTCACACAATCTTCATCAGCCATCTGCACAGCGATCATATTCTCGGTCTTTTTGGCCTGATGTCAACCCTGAGCCTCCTCGGCCGGAAATCACCACTCGATCTGTACGGTCCGGCAGGCCTCGAGGAGATCGTAACCTCACATTTCAATCATTTTCCGGATAAGTTATTGTATCTCATTCAGTTTCATTCACTGGAGCCGAAGGGTAAAACATTGATCCTTTCCGATAAGGCCGTCGATGTGTTTTCCTTTCCGGTTCAGCATCGTTCCCCCGCCTGGGGATTCCTTTTCGTTGAAAAAGTTTCACCTGCCGGAGGGAAAGTACCGGTACCAAGATCCTATGCCTTTTGTACCGATACGCTCTTTCATCCGCCGCTAATTGAGAATTTCACGGGATGCGACTTGTTGTACCATGAGGCTACCTATGCTGCAAGTCATGAACACCGGGCCTTTGCAACGGCTCACTCCACGGCCGGTCAGGCCGGAGAAATGGCCCGTCTTGCCGGAGTAAGGCGACTGCTTATCGGGCATTTCTCTGCCCGCTATAAAGATACCTCCCTCCTGCTGGCAGAAGCCCGGGTGGCCTTCCCCGAAACTACGGAAGCCCGGGATGGGGATACCATAGAGATACCGCAGCTATTTACCGATTAGTAATACCTTTGAAAAAAAAATCCGAAACCACTTATGATGCAGGACACCCTTCTGATTCTGGATTTCGGCTCTCAGTATACGCAGCTTATTGCGCGTAAAATCAGGGAGCTGAATGTATACTGTGAAATCCACCCCTTTAACCGGCCGCCAAAAATCGGGGAAAACATAAAAGGCGTTGTACTGTCAGGAAGTCCGTTTTCCGTCCGTGATGACACTGCACCTATGCCTGACCTTTCAGAAATCAAAGGCAGAATTCCTCTGTTGGGCATCTGTTATGGAGCACAGCTCCTGTCGCAGAATTACGGAGGCGAAGTGCTTCCCTCCAACCAACGGGAATATGGCCGGGCAAACCTGTCTTTTGTCGACCATAGCGACAGCCTGTTTGCCGGAATTTCCCTGAATACACAGGTCTGGATGTCCCATGGGGATACAATTGCCAGCATTCCGGCCACTTATACCATTACAGCAAGTACATCGGACGTTACAGTCGGAGGTTTTCGAATTGAAGGCGAACAAACCTATGGCATTCAATTTCACCCGGAAGTCTACCATACGTTTGAAGGTAAGGACCTTCTGCAAAACTTTGCAGTTTCCATCTGCGGTTGTGAACAGACGTGGACACCGGATAGTTTCATTGACTCTACGGTTGACCAGATGAGAAGTCTTCTGGGTAATGACAAGGTGGTCCTTGGACTGTCAGGCGGGGTAGATTCTACAGTGGCCGGCGTGCTGCTCAACAAGGCAATTGGTGAAAAACTTACCGGTATATTCATTGACAATGGACTCCTTCGCAAGCATGAGTTTGAAACAGTCCTGGAATCCTATAAGCATCTGGGAATTAATGTGATCGGTGTTCGGGCTGAGAGCCTCTTTCTCGACGAACTTGCCGGCGAGAGTGATCCGGAAAAGAAGAGAAAAATCATTGGCAGGGTTTTTATCGAAGTATTTGATAAGGAGGCGGAGAAACTCACCGGCATCCGCTGGCTTGCGCAGGGCACCATTTACCCGGATGTGATTGAATCTGTGTCGGTTAATGGGCCATCTGCCACTATTAAATCCCACCATAATGTAGGAGGCCTGCCCGATAAAATGAACCTGAAAATCGTTGAGCCACTCAAACTGTTGTTCAAGGATGAGGTAAGACGGGTGGGTACGGCCCTTCATATCCCGGATCTCTTTCTTAAGCGTCATCCATTCCCCGGTCCGGGCCTCGGTATCCGGATATTGGGACCGGTTTCGGCGGAAAAGGTGAAAATCCTGCAAGAAGTTGATGACATTTTTGTCAGTGGCCTGAAGGAGTCGGGACTGTATGACCAGGTTTGGCAGGCAGCCGCGATTCTTCTGCCTGTCCAGGCTGTGGGTGTTATGGGTGATGAACGGACGTACGAAAATGTTGTTGCCCTCCGCGCCGTGACTTCAACCGATGGAATGACCGCAGATTGGTCGCATTTGCCCTATGAGTTTCTTGCACGCATATCCAATGAGATTATAAATCGGGTAAGAGGAATTAACCGGGTGGTATACGATATCAGCTCCAAGCCACCGGCTACGATTGAGTGGGAGTAAGTCCGAAAAGCGAGTTAATTAAAGGCCCGATTTCATCCAGGTTCAGGATGTAATCGGGTTTTCTTGTTTCGATAGCAGCTTCTGGCATCCTGGAAACGGCTGAATTCAACGGATTCTGCACAATTGTCAGCCCTTTGGAAAGTCCGATAAGCGCCAGGCCATGAGCTCCGTCCCAATTGGCACCAGTCAGAATAATCCCGATCAGACGGCTCCTGAAAACCCAACTGGCTGTTTCGAACAGCACGTCGATACTGGGACGTGAATAATTCACCTTCTCATCATTGGACAGGCTGAGAGTCCGGTCCTCTTCCACAAGCATGTGATAATCCGGAGGTGCGAAATATACATGCCCTGGCAGCAGCGGCGCCTTCTCCGATCCTTCAACCACCGTGAGGGTACAGAGGCGGTCGAAATAGGTGACAATAAAGGAGTCGCTGGAAGCACTGATATGCTGGACGATGAGGATCGGAACCGGGATACGGGTATGAATGGCAGGCAGGATCACGCCGAGCGCATCCAGTCCACCAGCCGATGTACCGATCACTATGGCATCGTAATTCCTGTCATTTCCGCCTTCCATGACCTGTCAGTATTTTTTTCTGAAGATCTTCCATTTGGCAACAAGCGGGTTGAAAGCCTCCTTGTGAGCTGAAAAAGTGAGGCTCTCCTTGGATCCCAGACACAGGAATCCACCCGAAATCAAGCTGTCCTTAAACAATCCGATCACCTTATCCTGCAAGGTCTTGTTGAAATAAATCAGGGTATTCCGGCACATCACCAGATGCATTTCACCGAAAACACCATCAGTCACAAGATTATGGTCAGCAAAAACCACATTTTCCTTTAAGGATTTCTTCAGTATTGCAGAATCATAGCGGGCGCTGTAATAATCAGAAAATGAGTGTTTTCCACCGCTTTTAATGTAATTCCGGGTATGATCCTTCATCAGTGAGGCCGGATAGATGGCTTCCCGGGCCGATTGAAGAACGACCGGATTGAAATCGGTTGCATAGATCTGCGAACGGTTGAGCAGCCCTTCTTCCTTGAGAATAATAGCCATGGAGTATACCTCTTCGCCCGTTGAGCAGCCGGCATGCCAGATTTTAATGAACGGGTAGGTTTTAAGCACGGGGATTACCTGTTCCCTGAGTTCAAGAAAGAAATCAGGATCCCTGAACATTTCGGTCGTGTTGATTGATAAATCCTGAAGAAGAATATGAAAGAAGGATTCATCATGCAGTACTTTATGTTGCAATTCAGCGATGGTTTTGAGCCCCGACATGGCCAGGCGGTGCAGGATGCGCCGTCTGGCATGTGCTTTTCCATAATCCCGGAAATCATAGCCATAACGCTGGTAGACTCCTTCCAGCAGCAAATCAAGCTCTATGGCCTCAATATCCCGGCCCTGGTTCTCCTCTTCTACCCCTTGTAAAGCCATACACGTAACATTGACAGTAATTTTTCAGAATCGATCGGCTTGGTGAGATAATCGCTGGCCCCGGCACGCAGGCATTTCTCACGGTCGCCCGGCATTGCCTTTGCTGTCAGGGCAATGATTGGCAATTTTCTGTATTTCATTTCTTTGCGGATCTCCTCCATGGCCTCATACCCGTTCATTTCCGGCATCATGATGTCCATCAGTATCAGATCTACCGGATTGTTTTTCAGCTTCTCGATTCCATCCCTGCCATTTTTCCCGACCACGATCTTCAGTCCGACATCCTCGAGAAGGCTGGTTACGGCAAACACATTGCGCATGTCGTCATCAACGATCAGGACTATCTTATCTTTCATGACATCCTCCTTGGGATGAAGGTTCCTGAGCATTTTTTGCTTTTCTTCCGGGAGGTTCGACTGAACCTGGTGCAAAAACAGGGTGGTCTCAGCCAGCAATCTTTCCGGTGATTTTATCCCCTTGATGATAATCCTGTCGGAATAGCTTTTTAATCTCTCTTCTTCTTCCCGGGTTAACTCCTTGCCCGTATAAATAATCACGGGCATGGCATGTGAATCTTTTCGCTTCCCAATCTTTTGAAGGAGATCGTATCCGGTCATGTCCTCCAGCCCAAGATCCAGGATCATCGCGTCAAAGGACTCTTTCTTTAATAGCTCGATTGCCTCCTGGCCCTTGCTGACGCTGACAATCTGAATGTTTTCCTCGCCGATAAGTTCATGGATGCTGAGCCTCATGGCTGCATCATCCTCAACCACCAGAAGCTTTTTCAATGGCTTGGAAATCAGTCCTTCAATTCTGTCAAAAGCCTCGTTAATCTCATCAATGGTTACGGGCTTGGTTAAAAATCCGATCGCACCTTTTTTCAAGGCTTCCAGACTCTTATCGGTCCCCGACATAAAATGAACGGGAATATGTCGTGTTGCAGGATTTTCCTGCAGCCTTTTCATCACTTCCCACCCATCGATTCCAGGCAGACCAATGTCAAGAATAATGGCGCTCGGACTGTAATAGTCGGCATAGTGAAGCCCGGTTTCGCCATTTGGAGCAATCATGCATTTGAAGTTCTTCTCATGCGCAAGGTCAAGGACAATCTGGGCAAAGGAATTATCATCCTCGATTATTAGCAGGAAAGTATCTCCTTTTTTAATTTCCTTACGGTCATCCAGCACAGAGGTTTCTTCAATCCACATCTCTTCCGCCGGCTCACTGAACGGCACTTTTTCCTGTTTCTGTGCTGGTATTTCCTGCATCTTGAATTCAGCTTCCGGGTTTTCATGCACTATTTGGTGAATGGCCAGACCCGGGCCTTTCAAAACCGAGCTGGCTTCCGGAAGCAGCAGAATGAAGAGGCTCCCTTTGCCGGTCTGGCTGTCGAGGAGGATATCACCACCCATTAACCTTGAGAAATTCCTGGAGATGGCAAGTCCGAGCCCGGTACCACCGAATTTACGGGTTGTAGTTCCGTCTGCCTGCTTGAATGCATCAAATATTTCCTTTTGCTTTTCCTTAGCAACCCCTATACCGGAGTCTTCAACATAGAAACCGATTAAGTCCTTCCGGCCCTGAAAACGGGCCGGAAGCTGCTCGGGTTTTAGTGGTCGGCAAACTCTGAGTTTTACAAATCCGGTCTCCGTAAATTTAATGGCGTTGGAGATAAGGTTGCGCATGATTTGACCGAGCCGCAGCGAGTCCGTCTGAATATGCAGAGGGATATCTTCATCGATTGCTGTTTCGAAAGCGAGCTTTCTCACCTCTGCCATGCTGTGAAAAGTTTCAAAAAGGTCTTGAACCACGGAAGAAATCTCCACATTTTCGGTGTGTAATTCCACCTTGCCGGATTCTATCTTTGAAAGATCAAGGATTTCACTGATCAGGACAAGCAGGTTCTCGCCTGATGATTTTATCGTCTGGGCCGATTTTATCTGCTTCTCAGTCAGATTGTTATCCTTGTTCTGACTGAGTATCTGGGATAAAACCAGAATACTGTTCAATGGAGTTCTGAGTTCATGTGACATATTCGCCAGGAATTCCGATTTATAGCGGCTCACCTGTTCTATTTCCCGCGCTTTCTCCTCAATGTCCTGCCGGGCCTTTTCGAGTTCGTCATTCTTCCTCTTCAGACTGTCTTTCTGACTTTCAATAGCCCTAGATCTTTCGGCCAGCTCTTCATTGGTTACCCTTAGTTCCTCCTGTTGGGCCTGCAGGTTTGATTTTGATTCTTCAAGCTCCCGGGTCTGTGTTTCAAGCTCTTCATTGGCTTGCCTCAGCTCCTCCTGCTGGACCTGAAGCTCCTCGTTAGTCTGCCGGAGTTCTTCCTGCTGAACCTGGAGCTCTTCGGTCATTTTCTCCTGTTTCTCAAGCAGATTCTGGAGTTCGGTGCGGCTCTTCGATGCCTGCATGGCAATAGCTATCGATTCAGCGACAAGATTTAAATATTCAAGTGAGGCTGGATTGAAGGGTTTAACGCTTCCAAGCTCGAGAACGGCCTCTGTAACAGAATTATATATGCAGGGAACGATCAGGAGGTGCTTGGGCCGTGTCGATCCGGTTCCACTGTAAATATCAAGGTACCCTCCCGGGACATCCTTAACCAGGATAGGTTTTTTGTCCTTCATGGCCTGGCCGATCAGCCCGTCTCCGGGCTTAAATGACCGCTTGGACGCCTGATCGGTATTGACTGCAAACCCTGCGGCGAACTCAACCTCTTTCTTGTTCCTGAAAATGAAAAGCGCCCCGCTTAATGCATCCAGTTGTTTGGAGATCAATCCGATTATCCGTTGGCTTAGCCTGTCAAGATCAAGGTCCCCCTGAATCTCAAAACTCATCTCATTCTGATTTGATTTGATCCAGTTATCATGATCCGATTTAACACGGGATGCTTTGAGGGACCGGGTCATCTCATTCAGGGCCAGTGAAAGCTTGTCCTTTTCGGACCGGGGTTCCAGCAGGGAATCGAAATCACCGTTGGCAACCTTCCTGGCGTGGTTCACCTGACCAAGCATGATCGATTGCATTTCGCGGTATGAATCAGCCAGCTGGCCAATTTCATCCCGGGATTGGTAATCGGAAATTCCCGAGGCATCTCCTTTGGACATTAAATTCAAATTCTTCCTGATGCTACTGATTGGGAATGTAATAAGCCTGCCAATCGCTAAAGAAAGAAGATAAATGAGCAATCCCAATATTATAATAAGTATGATAACCGTATACTTGAGGGATATAATGGTCGTATCGCTTATCTCCTTGACGGACCCGGCATAGGCTGTCTCCTCCCTCTCCATGGTGGATAAAATCCCACTCAGTTTTTCAGTAAGTGTGGTGCCGGAGGTAATTCTTTCAGATTCAGATTCAACGAAAACATCTAGAATTTGTTCAGCCAGATCCAATGCTGTATTTGCGGCTTCCGAGCTGGTCTTTATTGCAGAAAGGTTAAGCCAGCCGAAGAGCCTCATACGATTCACAAGCAATCTTGCATCAGCTGTAGTAGTCTCACCAGGAACAGCGCCGACGGCACTTCCGTATATATTGCAGATTTCAGGAATCAGTACCGAATTTGGTTTTTTTAATATTAGTTCAACATTTGAGAAAAGTCTCAGTTTATCATTGGCACTCGTTATTTTATTTTTCGCGTTTTCAAGGTTAATGTTTGCCCTGTCAATAATTCCGGAGGCCTGATATTGTTTAAATTGATAATAGTACTCCAGACTTTTGTGGTAATCAGTCATATAATCCCGCTGGGCTATCAGCATGATGTTGACCACCTTGGTTGTTTTTATCAGGTAAACCGAGGTCAATCCGAAAATAATCAGGGACAGCAAGGATACCCCGATCATCAGATTTAGTTTTCCCTTGATCTTAAGATTTCGGAACCATGTTTTCATGGGGCGGGGATCAGATTATTTTTTGAAGATCGGGTCAGTTAGATAGAATTGATGTGCTTTATCAATGGATTGCCTGAGCTTTAGAAGGAGTTTTTTGATTTGCTTGTCGTTTTTAAGCCGTGCCTCCTCATGAAGCTTTTTCAAAATTCCCACAGCTTCTTTAATCGAAAGGTTACCCACAATACCTTTAAGCTGATGAGCCCTGTCAGCGAGCTCATCATAATTGTGTGCTTCAAATTCACGCTCCATGGTTGAGAGCCTCTCTTCACAACTGTTATAGAACGTGTCCATCATTAGATTAATGAATTCAATATTGCCGGAAACCCGTTCCAGCAATTCATCCAACTGAATAGGCTGCTTCATTGTTAAAGTGGTTCGTCGGTAAGGTGCGTAAGTTTTTCGATGACCCGGTATAATTCGGATGGTTTAAATGGTTTAGTAATATAATCATCCATTCCTGCATGGATTGCCTTATCAATATCGCCCTTCATCGCGTGAGCCGAAAGTGCAATAATCGGTGTGGGCGGCAGGTTTTTGAGTTGTTCATAATCCCTGATTTTCCCGGCGGCCTCCAGACCGTCCATTTCGGGCATTTGAATATCCATCAGGACCAGGTCATATTTTTGATCCATAAAGCGGTTAACGGCTTCCATCCCGTTGACGGCACAATCGATCTTCCAGTTGCGTAGCTGAAGGAATCCCACAGCGAGCTTGGTATTGATTGGGTTGTCCTCAGCAAGCAATATTCTCAGTGTTCTTGATGCCGAGACCTGGATAATATCCTGAACCGGCGGCTCAGTCTTAACGGAGGCAGGCTTGGAATAGTCGGTAATGCATTTCTTTAGGTCCTTAGGGAAAAGAGGTTTCTTGATAATACCTGCAATCCCAAGGGCGAACAGTTGATCCTGGTTTATGCTGATATTGGTTGGCGCCAGGAGAAAAATCGGAACAGATCCGGTACCCCGCAGTTTTACCGGAAGATCTTCAGTGAGGCGTCTGCCTGAGGTGGATTTCACCTGGGCATCAATGAAAATATACTTATAGCTGTCAAAGGATGCCAGCAGGTCATCGGGGTTAACTGCCTGTTTTACTATAAAATCGGCCTTCAGGTTCAGACTTTCAAAAGCGAACTTGTCTGCCCTGGCGGAATGGTCATTACCTTCGAAAATAAGAACGGGCGAGTATTCCGGTCCGGGTGAGAAATCAGCCGATCCCTCCGGTTCTGTAATTTTGTCAAAGGGAACCTGAATGAAAAACTTCGATCCCTTACCAGGCTCCGACTCAACCCAAATGTCACCGTTCATCAATCCCAGCAACTTGCGGGTGATGTTCAGCCCCAGACCGGTGCCTCCAAAGCGCCTGGTAATCGAGGCTTCAGCCTGTTTGAATGATTGAAACAGCTGGTTGACCTGATTCCGGGGAATCCCGATTCCGGTGTCCTCCACACTGAACTGCAGGATGACTTTTGTTTCTGATGTGTTTTGAAGCTTGATTTCCACACTGATTTCACCTTCTTCGGTGAATTTGTATGCATTTGACATGAGATTCAGGACGATCTGACGGAATCGTGTAGGATCACCTAAAACCTGTTCAGGCACCAGAGGGTCGATTTTACAGATGAGCTCCAGATTTTTCTCATAAATCTTGACGGACAGCATCCTGACCACCCGCTCAATAACCTCGACAGGGCTAAACGGTATCGTTTCCAGTTCCACACGTTCAGCTTCTATTTTGGAGAGATCGAGAATTTCGTTCAGTATCTCAAGCAATGACTCTCCGGATTGCTTGATCGTCTCAATACGCTCCCTCTGTTCCGGAGTGTATTTGTCAAGCAGAGCCAGATCTGCCATACCTATAATGCCGTTCAGCGGAGTCCGGATTTCATGGCTCATATTGGCCAGAAATTCGCTCTTGGCCCGGTTCGCTTCTTCAGCAATTTCACGGGCCTTTTCTGCGTCCTTCCAGGCTTCACGGATGGTCTCTTCATTCTGGCGAAGTTTTTTCCGGGATTCAATGAGCTCCGAAATGGTTAGTTCAAGCTTTCGGGTAATGTTTTCAAGAGTTTGCTTTTGCTGGTGAAGGTCGATAAAGATTCGAACCTTGGATTTAAGTATTTCAGGTTCAATTGGTTTGAACAGATAATCAACAGCCCCGGATTCATATCCCTGGAAAATATGTTTCTCCTCCTTGCTGATTGCAGTAACAAAAATGATTGGAATATGGCGGGTTCTTGAGCTTCCCCGGATGAGTTCGGCGGTTTCAAAACCATTCATGCCTGGCATCTGCACATCAAGCAGGATGAGTGCGACTTCCTGTTCGAGAAGGATTCCCAGGGCTTCATTTCCGGAGCGGGCAGAAATAATCTCCAGGCCATCACTGTCCAGCAATGCCTCCATTGCGAAGAGATTCTCCTCCCGGTCGTCGACTATCAGAATTTTAACTGGTAGACTATCAGACATGGTAATAAATAGTGGCTTTCTTAATGCTTCCCGAAAATAACTAAAATATGGGTAGGCTCCTATCGGTATCCTACTTTTTGATAAACGTCAAGCTACTATTTTCCCATTATTCTTAAGCGAAAACCGTACTTTAGCGGCTCAAATTTCTACGGCTCGATGAAGGAGGCTCTCGACTGGATACAACTGAACCGGATTGAAGTCGCAGCGGCGGCGGTCAGTATCACGTATGTTATCCTATCGGTCAGACAAATAAAATGGTTGTGGTGGTTCGGTTTAGCATCTGCAATTTTGTATGCCATAGTCTACCTGAATGCCGGTTTCTATGCCGGCATGGGCCTTCAGTTCTATTATGCGGCTATCAGTTTTTACGGTTGGTGGCAATGGACACGTAAACATCAGGGGAATGAAAGCCATGGGCAGTTAAAAGTAAGCCACCTGAGACTGAAAACCGGCCTGATTTTATTATTGACATTTGCCATTCTCTGGTCGGCGATTTCCCTCACCCTCTTTTATGGTACTGACTCCAAAGTGCCCGTCTGGGACGGCTTGATCTCAGCCGGCGGAATTGTTGCTACATGGATGCTGGCCCGAAAAATACTTCAGCATTGGCTGGTCTGGATTTTGATTGATGCGATCTCAATTGCCGTTTATGCCTGGCAGGAAATGTACGCAACCACCGTCCTTTTCTTTATATATGTGTGTACCGCAATCATCGGGTATTCTCAGTGGAAAAAGTCTATGCAGAAGGAATGAAGCGGGCTGTTTACATAACAGGAGCCGAGTCAACCGGCAAGAGCACGCTCACCCATGGGCTGGCCGCACATTATGGCGCTCCGGCGGTTGATGAGTTTGCGCGCACGTACCTGGAAACACTGAAAGGGCCTTATACCTATCAGGATTTGTTGATTATCGCTGAAGGACAGCTGGAAGCCATACGGACCCACCGGAACGATGAACTGGTGTTTTATGATACAGACCTGATCAACATAAAGGTTTGGTTTGAAGAAGTTTACAAGAAATGCCCGGATTGGCTTAAGGCTGCCGTCCGCCTTTACGGACACGGCAGCTATCTGGTCTGTCAGCCCGATATTCCCTGGGTTTCAGATCCTCAGAGAGAAAATCCGGAACGAAGGGAATACCTTAATGAACGATATGAATCGGAACTTGACCGGGCCGGATTTGCCTGGTACAGGGTTTCCGGAACAGGCCCTGACCGGCTGGCATCGGCTGTCAGGATTGTTGACCGTCTTTTAAAAACTGATAACTGATTTACACGATATGTTCGACGATAGATTTTACATGGTTGCAAAAACCTTCCAGGGACTTGAAGAGATTCTTGCCGCCGAAATCCGCTCACTTGAAGCCCAGGATATTCAAATCCTGAACAGGGCTGTGCGTTTTAACGGGGACCTCAAGACTCTCTACGCTGCCAATTACCAACTGAGGACAGCACTGAAGGTACTGGTCGAGATCGGTACCTTTGACGCAAGAAATGACTTCGACCTTTATCAGGGTATCCAAAAGATTGACTGGACCCGATATATGGACCCGGCCATGAGCATGGCGGTTGAATGCGTTCTTTTTTCCGATCATTTTTCACATAGTCAGTTTATTGCGCAAAGAACAAAGGATGCGGTGGTAGACCAGTTCAGGGACAAGCTGCACAAGAGACCCAGCGTAGACCGGGAGAATCCCGATTTGCGGATTTCAATACACATTCAGGATACCCGGGTCAATGTTTTGCTCGACAGCTCAGGACAATCCCTTCATAAGCGCGGCTATCGCCCGCAGATGCACCTGGCGCCGGTCAATGAGGTCCTGGCGGCGGGCCTTCTCATGCTCGCAGGCTGGAACGGAAAAAGCAACCTGGTTGATCCGATGTGCGGATCCGGTACCTTTCTGATTGAGGGGGCCATGATCGCCTATAACATCCCGCCGGGAACCTTCCGTACCGCTTTCGGATTTGAGAAATGGAACAATTTTGATCAGGATCTTCTTACGGATGTTGTGGATCAGTTTGAGGAGAATTCCGATTTCAGGCACCGGATTATCGGAGCCGATAAGTCCGGTAAATCACTTCTGCTCGCCCGTGAAGGATTGCGGAAAACGTTCCTTGATAAAAAAATTGAATTGGTGCATGAACCCATTGAAGCCTTTGTTCCTCCGGCCGGAGGTGGTATGGTTATCATGAACCCTCCCTATGATGAACGGCTTAAGGTCGAGAATATCAGTGGGTTATACAGGATGATCGGTGACCGTATGAAACAGCATTATCAGGGTTACCAGTCCTGGATTTTCAGCGGTAACCCCGATGCCATGAAGGCTGTGGGCTTGCACCCGGCTAAAAAGATCCCGATGCTGAACGGTGCAATTGAATGTTCGTTCCGCCGGTATGACCTCTACAGCGGAAGCAAAAAGGCCAAATATCAAAAACCTATAATCAGGAAAAAATGAAAATATTGACGGCTGCGGTCCTTCTTTTACTGAGCAGTATTGTTTTGCCTGGTCAGCAGCTAACCATTGAGGAGGCTGTGCTGCAGACCGGTTTTTATCCGGTTCTGCCGCGATATGCCTGGAGCAGTAAGCCAAATCATTATATTACCATCAGGGACAATGCCCTGGTCGAAACGAATATCAGGAATAATAAGGAATCGGTCCTTTTTACGAAAGAAACCTTTAATGAACTGCTTGCCAAAAATGGGATCAGCCCTGTCGTCCGACTCGGGCTCCCTGAGGTGCTTGCTTCCGGGATGCTGCGCTTCACAGCAAGTCAGGGTATCCTCGATGTTGACCCGGTGAAAGGGCAGATCGCAGGCCTTGTCCCGGTTCATGATTCGATGATGACACCGCTGCTTGGGCCAGGTGGCAGTTTCGTTGCTTTCACTGATGCTAAAAATGTCTACCTGTCTGACAGGAGCGGCAGGGTTCGGGCTGTCACTGACGAAAAAGAACCGGGAATAACCAACGGTCAGTCGGTATCCCGACAGGAATTTGGAATAACAGACGGTCTGTTCTGGTCACCGCAAGGCAATTATCTCTCTTATTTTCGAAAAAATGAGCGTGCTGTCAGCGAATATCCATTGGTCAATATTGCTGAAACCCCCGCAAAGGTAGGTCCGGTAAGGTACCCGATGGCCGGCGGGCCCAGCGAAACTGTTGAATTGGGTGTGTACCGCGTGTCGGATGGTGCGACTGTTGTGATTCGTGAAAACGGAATGGGCGAGAACTGTTACCTGACCAATATTTCCTGGGATCCGGAGGAAAAGTATGTGTTCATCGCAGTTCTGAACCGGGAACAGAATCATATGGTTCTGAATCAATATGATGTTTATTCAGGACAAAAAATCAGGACTCTGTTTGAGGAGCGCTCTGAGAAATATGTTGAACCCCTGCGGGGGATGTTCTTTAATCCCGCAAATCCGGAGCAGTTTATATGGTTCAGCGAGCGTGACGGTTATGACCACCTCTACCTGTACCGGACAGACGGCTCCCTGATCAGGCAGGTCACTCGCGGCTATTGGGTTGTCACGGATTTCCTGGGATGGGATAAGAAGGGAAAGAGTATCTGGTTCCGCTCAACCGAAGTGAGTCCCCTTGAAAGGCATGCGTATCGTCTCGACATGACAAGCGGCACTAAAAGTCAGCTAACCAGAGATCCCGGTACACATGATGTTATCATCAGCCCCGATGGTCGCTATTGTTTTGATTCTTATTCAAGTTATACAGTGCCCGGAAAAGTAGTTGCCAGAGAGGCATCCGGAGCAGAAATGAAAGTCCTTTTTGAAGCCTCAAATCCTTTGGCAGGGAAAAAACTCGGCACCTACCAGTCCCTGGTGATCAAGGCAGCAGATAAAAGGACCGATCTCTATGGATATCTTATCCTGCCCCCTCAGATGGATCCGGCAAAAAAATATCCGGTAATCGTTTATGTCTATGGCGGTCCCCATGCCCAGCTGGTGGTTAACCGCTGGCTTGGAGGAGCAAGCGGATGGCAGCATTATATGGCCCAGCTGGGATACATTTCGCTAACCCTTGATAACAGGGGCTCTGATGCTCGTGGGAGAGATTTCGAGCAGGTAATCCATCGGAACCTGGGAAGATCTGAGATGGCCGATCAGATGGAGGGAATTCAATACCTTCTGAATCAACCATTTGTTGATGCTAACCGCATCGGGGTTCATGGCTGGAGTTATGGAGGTTTTATGACCACCTCCTTATTGCTGAATTATCCCGATATCTTCAAGGTGGGTGTGGCTGGCGGACCTGTTACGGATTGGA
>Ga0154558_1080_pt1 | contig 19908 bp, 14 predicted proteins | sample RifGroF2_FD_105701 | JGI IMG/M metagenome (GOLD analysis project Ga0154558, IMG submission 105701) | Bacteroidetes bacterium GWF2_49_14 | reverse complement strand
CCAACAACCTTTCAGATCTGGAAAAATCGGGGCAAAAAACCATACTCCTCGGTGTCACCTACGCCCTCCTCGATCTGGCCGAACAGTTCCCGATGCCGCTTAAAAAAACACTGATCGTGGAAACCGGAGGCATGAAAGGGCGCCGGGAAGAAATCACCCGGGAAGAACTTCATGACATATTGAAAAGAGCCTTTGGTGTGGGATCTGTCGGTTCGGAATACGGGATGACCGAGCTCCTCTCCCAGGCATGGTCAAAAGAAAACGGGATTTTTCACACACCTCCGCAGATGCAGATCCTGATCCGCGATCCTTATAATCCGTTCCGCCGCCTCCCGGCAGGAAAAACAGGAGGTATCGACATTATCGACCTGGCCAACCGTCATTCCTGCGCCTTCATCCAGACACAGGATCTCGGGCAATTGAATCCGGACGGAACCTTTGAAGTCCTGGGCCGTTTCGATAACAGTGAAATCAGGGGATGTAATTTGCTGGCGTAATCCATATTTTTCTACTTTTGCCTCAACGGGTTACGCTTATGTCTTTCAATTCATACAAGAAACACCAACCTTCTGATTTTTTTCCTGGCAGGCTGATTCAGGGTCTGGCCAAAAGGATCTCCTTCACCTTTTCCATTGCCCTGTTTTCTGTGGTCGGCTCCTGGTTTGCCGTACTCTACGCCGCCCTTCTGGTCATCAGTCTCCATAAATACACCGATGACCTGAAGGACACTGCCATAATCATCGGAATTGTTTCCACCACCTTCACTACGATCCTTCACTTCATCCATTACGGGCTCCTGAATCATTGGGGAATCCCCGGATTCTTCAGGGTACCGCGCACCATTAATTCCGCCCTTACAAAAGGCATGGATTGGGATCCGATTGAAAAGCTTGATAATAAAGAATTTACAAGATTTGCAAAAGCATACCTGAGGCTTCCGAGGGATAATTTCTATGTGTCACTGGTCTATTCCCTCCTGGTCGGATTGATTCTATGCGGATACGTCTATGCCGACACGAATGATGTGAGAGCCACCCTGATCATCGGAATCGGAGCCCTCCTGGCCGTCGGGATCTATACCTATTATACCTACCTGGTCACAGATTTTTTTTCCGGACCGCTCAGAACCAAAACATTAATGGAAATTCGGAAGCGGGGAATCTCCGTTTCGATTCCCCGGACCCTATCCCTGCGCCTTTCATTTATTCTGATGGTTTTGCTGGCCACCATTGCGGTTATCATTACCGCCCTCTATGTCCGGCAAAATTATGATAACCTTACCCCGGTCCTGATTTTTGCGGGGCTATCGGCCTTCCTGGTCGGCCTTATTGTTTATATCCACTATGTGTCAGTTAACCTGTTCCTCCATCAGATACATGAATCAACCTCCCGACTGGTCAAAGGCGAACAGGGCACCCTGTTTCCCTCCTCTGATTTTCGCGAAATCCGGCGCTCCACTGATAATTTCAATGCCGTAGCCGATGAGTTCTCTGAGCTCAGGCACGACCTGGAGGAAAGGATCCGGGAAAGAACCTATGATATCCTGAAGGCTAAAGAACTGGCCGAGTCGGCCAACCAGGCAAAAAGCAGTTTCCTGGCCAACATGTCACATGAAATCCGGACTCCGATGAACGGGATCATCGGCATGACGGAGATCATGATGAAATCCGATATCAGTCCCGAGCAGCATGAATATCTCAGGATCATTGAGAACTCGGCAAACACCCTTCTTGCAGTTATCAACGACATCCTCGACTTCTCAAAAATTGAAGCCAATAAGCTGGAACTTGAATATGTCCCCTTTGACCTTACCCGGGTTTTGGAAGATGTAGCCGACAATATGGCAATTAAGGCCGCGAATAAGAACCTCAACCTGGTGACCGACCTCGACATCCGCCTGCCCCGATCGGTAATGGGGGATCCTCTCCGGCTGAAACAGGTCCTGCTCAACCTGGCCAATAATGCCATTAAGTTTACCGAGAAGGGGGAAATACTTATTTCATGCAACCTGGCCGAAGAAGTTGATAATCAGCTTCATTTCATCTTTAAAGTCTCTGATACCGGAATCGGAATCAGTCCTGAACATAAGGAGAAGCTCTTCCATTCTTTTGCCCAGGTCGATTCATCGATTACCCGTCGTTTCGGCGGAACCGGTCTTGGCCTGATTATCAGCAAGCGGCTCGTGGAAATGATGCATGGTACCATCCACATCGAAAGCCAGCCTGGAAAAGGCTCTACTTTCTGGTTCTCTGCCCAGTTCGACCGCGATGAAAACTTTTTCGATCCCGAGCTTCCGGATGTGGGTGACCTAAAGGGCTTGAGAGTACTGGTTATTGATGATAACGAAACCAACCTTCAGGTTTTCCGGAAATACCTCGAATACTGGCAATGTTCATCGGAAGAGCTTACGGATGCCGAGGTCGCTATCAAGATGCTCAGGAATGTTGCCGGAACGGCCAACGAGTTTGACCTGATATTGGTCGATTGCCAGATGCCGGGTATGGATGGCATCACCTTCGCAAGAACCGTAATCCAGGATCCCCTGATCCGCCATAACAAGCTGATCATGCTCTCTTCCATAGCCGACATCATAACAACACATGAGCTGATTAAAACCGGATTTGCCGGTTACCTGAACAAGCCGGTGAAAATTTCGGATCTCCAGTCCGTTATCTCAAAAACCATGAAGGCACAGGTCACGGAAGAAACCTCCATCGAGCCATCCTCTGCCGTGGAAGAGGAGGATTTCAATCCGGAAAGTGTTGAGTTTGAGATAGAGGGATTCGATGTTGGGTCAGCATCCATCCTCCTGGTTGAGGATAACAAGATCAACCAGCGGATTGCCATGCTTAACCTTGAGAAACTCGGCTATCGGGTTGATCTGGCTGAAAACGGGGAAGAAGCGCTCAGCAAATACAGGAAAAAAGAGTATAACCTGATATTTATGGACGTGCAGATGCCGGTGCTTGATGGTCTTGAAGCTACCCGCCGTCTGCGCCTGATGGAAGATGAAACCGGCAGCCATAATCCGGTGTATATCATTGCAATGACAGCCAATGCCATGAAAGGAGACAGGGAAATCTGCCTCGATGCGGGAATGAACGACTACATTTCAAAACCGTTCAGGGCAGAGGAACTCCGGGAGATCCTGCATAAATGGCACACCTACAGGATGGGATAGAACGCATTCCGGATGTGGCTTATGCGGGGCTGCCCCTTCTCATAAACGACATAAATAATATCAAACCGGACCTCAAGCGGAATGCGCCTGTAACGTACAAAAGCATTCGCCGCTGATATAAGGAATCGTTGCTTGGTGCGGTTTACCGCCTGCTCCGGCAGTTCCAGCACCGGGGCATTCCGGCTTTTCACCTCCACCACCACCAGATCGTTCCGGTCCCTGGCAACAATGTCGATCTCCTTATGGCCGAACCTCCAGTTCCTTTCAATAATCACATAGCCCTTTGAAACCAGGTGATCCACCGCCGCCTGCTCTCCGGCCTGCCCCAATTCATGCCTTTCATCCATTTTCTTTCGTATTTTTACCCACTCAAATCGTAAATCGTCAATCGTAAATCGTCAATCATATATGTCCGACTTCAAGCGCTTCCTCGTCACAGCCGCCCTGCCGTACGCAAACGGTCCGGTCCATATAGGCCATCTTGCCGGGGTTTATATCCCTGCAGATATCTATACGCGGTATTTGCGCCAGAATGGAAAAGATGTACTGTTTATTTGTGGCTCAGACGAGCATGGTGTTCCTATCACACTGAAAGCCAGGGCAGAAGGAATCACGCCCCAGGATGTGGTTAACACGTATCACCGGATTAACAAGGAAGCTTTCCGTGAGTTTGGGATTGCTTTCGACATCTATCACCGTACCTCTGCTCCCATTCACCATGAAACAGCCAGCGCCTTTTTCAGGAAGATGTATGATCAGGGTGATTTCATCGAGAAAACCAGTGAGCAGTTTTTCGACGAGGAGCATCAGCAGTTCCTGGCCGACCGGTATATTACGGGCACCTGCCCGCATTGCGGGAACGAGAGGGCATATGGGGACCAGTGTGAAAAATGCGGGACTTCCCTGAGTCCGATGGATCTTAAAAATCCAAAATCCATGCTGAGCGGAAATCCCCCGGTACTCCGGGAGACCAGGCACTGGTATCTGCCCCTCGACAAGCATGAACCCTGGTTAAGGCAGTGGATACTGGAAGATCATACGGAATGGCGGGCGAACGTTTACGGGCAGTGCAAATCCTGGCTCGACCAGGGGCTTCAGCCCCGGGCGGTTTCCCGCGACCTCGACTGGGGTGTGCCGGTACCCGTTGAAGGGGCAGCCGGTAAGGTGCTTTATGTATGGTTTGACGCTCCCATTGGCTATATTTCTGCCACCAAGGAACTTACACCGGACTGGGAGAAATACTGGAAATCAGAGGATAGCCGGATGATCCATTTTATCGGGAAAGACAATATCGTTTTCCATTGCATCATCTTTCCTGCCATGCTGAAAGCTCATGGCGAATTCATCCTGCCCGACAATGTTCCGGCCAATGAGTTCCTGAACCTGGAAAATGACAAGATCTCAACCTCACGCAACTGGGCGGTATGGCTTCATGAATACCTGGAAGAGTTCGCCGGCAAGCAGGACGTGCTTCGGTATGTGCTCACAGCCAATGCTCCGGAAGCCAAGGACAACGATTTTACCTGGAAGGATTTTCAGACCCGCAACAACAATGAACTGGTGGCTGTGCTGGGTAACTTTATCAACCGGACCCTGGTCCTGACCCAGAAATACTACAACGGGGTTTGTCCGGCAACGGGCACCATCACTGACTACGATAAGTCTGCTCTCAACGAAATACCGGCCATCCGCACCAGGGTTGAACAGAGCCTTGAAGCCTTCCGCATCCGTGAAGCCCTGAATGAAGCCATGGGCCTGGCACGGCTCGGGAATAAATATCTGGCGGAAACAGAACCCTGGAAACTGATTAAAACAGATACTGCAAGAGTTGAAACTATCCTCAATATAAGCCTGCAGATTACAGCCAATATCTCGGCCCTTCTGGAACCCTTCCTTCCATTCAGTATGAACCAGGTGAGGACCTGGCTGAATATCGGCTCATTACCGTGGTCTTCCATCGGATCCCAAAACCTGATCTCCGCTGGCCACCAGATGATCCCGCCCGGGTTATTGTTTGAAAAAATTGAGGATTCACAGGTTGAATTTCAGGTGAATAAGCTTCATGAAACGAAGAAAACCAACGAAGCCAGGGAAGCCGGCCTGCCGGAGGCCAAAGCGGCTGTTTCGTATGATGATTTCTCACGTATGGATATCCGCATTGCTACCATCCTCGAAGCAGAGCGGGTTCCGAAAACTCAAAAACTCATGAAGCTCAGGGTGGATACCGGAATTGACGTGAGAACGGTTATTTCGGGGATCGCCGAGCACTTTGAACCGGAACAGATTATCGGGAAACAGATTACCTTGCTGGCCAATCTCGAACCCCGGACCATCAAGGGGATTGAATCCAGGGGTATGATCCTGCTTGCAGAAGATAACCTCGGCCGGCTGATCTTCGTCAGCCCGGATACCGCAATTCAAAACGGGTCGATTGTAAAATGAACGTCGTAGAGACGGATAATAATCCATCTCTACAATGTATCCCCGATCGGGTATTCAATAACCCGTGCGGTATCCGGTTGAACCGGATCCGGATAATCCAGCCGGAACAGGGATGGCTCCGGTGCCAGAATGGTCCGGTTTTTAATGAGGATGCGGGTAACCTTTGAATTATACGGCATCAGCATGAAGAAAAGGAGCAGCGGAATGGCAACCAGAAGCCTTCGGACGGTCCGGCTTTTTTCAACCGGAAGCGTGGTGCCTGGTAAAGCAGGCCTGGCCACCGGCTCTTCTTGACGAAATAAAGGTGAAGTCTTAAGAATTGTATCGTTTTCATTATGAATTTCCTTCAGGTAAAACGGTACAAACCCGAAGGAGTCAAGCAACAGGTTGGTCCCGGCTTCGACCTGAAATTTCGGATTACCCTGACCATCCAGGTAAAAAAACCCGATCCCTTCAAGAAACACGCGGTCGCCTTTGATCAACCGCTTCAGCAGGTCATCAACAAATGTGCGGATGGCAGCCGAAGCCTCGTCACTGGTAATGCCTGTTATCCCAGCCAGGTGCCCGGCCAGCATGCCGTCGTCCTGCCTGACTTCTGAATTAAAAACAATTTCCTTGGCCGGAGGTACGAAAGTCCCCGATACAGCATGAATCTCAGCAGGCCGGTATTGAGAAATAAAGCCGCCAAGGCCGGGAATGATAAGCCCCTCCTCGCGGTATAAAAGTTTTCGTATAACCGGCAATAAATCCATAATGAACAAAGTTATCAACTAATACACAGCCTTCCAAATTCTGGAAACAAATACGTACCTTTTTTTTATACTTTCGTCAAAAAACCACGCTTACATGAGCCCCTTGCTATCTGTCGAAATGGTGGATATCCGTTCACAATACCACCGTCTCAAGCCTGAGATTGACAAAGCCCTTTCAGAAGCCCTGGAGTCATCCGTCTTTATTAATGGCCCCGATGTAAAATCTTTCCGGGAGGAGCTTTCAGCCTACCTTAACGTACCCTTTGTCATTCCCTGCGCCAACGGAACCGATGCCCTCCAGATTGCCCTGATGGCACTTCCCCTGGAACCCGGGGATGAGGTGATCACCCCCAATTTCACCTTCATTTCAACCGTCGAGGTGCTGGTTCTGCTAAAGCTGAAGCCTGTACTTGTCGATGTCGATCCTGAAACTTTCAATATCAATCCCGATAAGATCCGTGCTGCCATCGGTCCGAAAACCAGGGCCATCATTCCGGTCCACCTTTTCGGTCAGGCGGCTCCGATGAATGAAATCATGCAGATTGCACGTGAAAACAACCTTTTTGTCATCGAGGACAACGCACAGTCGCTCGGGTCCTGGTTCGTCTATCCGGATGGATCCCGCACCCGGACCGGCAGCATGGGTCACATCTGCTCGACCTCCTTTTTCCCCACCAAGCCGCTGGGTTGCTATGGCGACGGAGGAGCTCTTATGACAAATGACCCGGCACTGGCCGAAAAGATGCAGATGATTGTCAACCACGGCGCCAAGGTGAAATATCATCATGAAGTCATTGGGGTAAACTCCAGGCTCGATTCCCTGCAGGCCGCGATTCTGCGTGTCAACCTAAGGCACCTGGATGACTTTATTACCCGCCGTCAGTCAGCCGCTGAGTACTATAATGCCCGTCTCGGGGGGCACCCGAAGATCAGGATACCTGTTCAAACCCGCTTTGGAACACACATCTATCACCAGTATACCCTGACCCTGAGCGCTGTCAACCGGCCGGTGATCCAGCTGAAACTCAGGGAAGCCGGAATTCCGTCGATGGTATACTATCCGGTTCCTCTCAGCCTGCAAAAAGCTTTTTCTTTTGCCGGCTACCTCCCGGGTGATTTCCCTGTAACCGAGAGCCTTTGCGAATCGGTTCTCTCACTACCCATCCATACGGAGATGAAAAAAGAAGAGCTTGATTATATCTGTACCACCCTGCTGAAAATAATTGATAATGAGCGATAAAAGATATCAGGCCCATGAAACGGCCGTGATCGACCCCGGATGTGAAATCGGGGACGGTACCAGAATCTGGCATTTCACCCACATCATGAGCGGCTGCCATATCGGAGCAAACTGCAACCTCGGACAAAACGTGGTGGTCTCCCCGGATGTGGTGCTCGGCAATAATGTCAAGGTCCAGAATAACGTCTCGATCTATACGGGCGTCATCTGCGAGGATGATGTATTTCTGGGACCTTCGATGGTATTCACCAATGTCACCAACCCGAGGAGCTCGGTCAACCGGCGCGGACAGTATGAAACCACGCGGGTATGCAAGGGCGCCACTATCGGGGCCAACTCAACAATCGTTTGCGGTGTGACCCTGGGGGAATATTGTTTTATCGGGGCCGGGGCCGTGGTTACAAAAAATGTCGCCCCGTATGCACTGGTCCTGGGCAACCCGGCCAGGCAGGCCGGCTGGATGAGCGGCAGCGGACACCGGCTGCTTTTTGATGAAGATGGCCTGGCCACCTGCCCGGAGAGTGGAGAAAAGTACAAATTAACAAATGGTACCGTAAATAAACTCACCCCATGAAGAACCTGATCCTTGTTACCGGCGGAACCGGATATATCGGCTCTCACACAGCCGTTGAACTGATTAATGAAGGGTACGAAGTAGTCATCGTCGATAACCTTGCCAACTCCACCACCGACTCACTCGACGGGATCGGGCAGATCACGGGCGTGAGGCCGGCTTTCGAGGAGTTTGATCTGTGCAACAAGCCCCGGCTCGAAAAGTTCTTCAAGGATTACCCGGGACTGAAGGCGATCATACACTTCGCTGCGTACAAGGCGGTTGGCGAATCCGTTGAAAAGCCCCTGATGTATTACAGGAACAACCTGGTTTCTCTCATGAACCTTCTCGAATGCATGAATGCCTACCAGGTTCCGTCCATGGTCTTCTCATCAAGCTGCACCGTCTACGGCCAGCCCAGGGAACTTCCCGTAACCGAAACCGCCCAGATCCTGCCCGCAGAATCGCCCTATGGAAACACCAAGCAGATCTGTGAAGAGATCCTTCGCGATTACATCCGGTCCGTAGAAGGCATCAGGGCTATCGCACTTCGCTATTTTAACCCGATAGGCGCCCATCCGTCTGCCCTGATCGGTGAGTTGCCCCGAGGGGTCCCGAACAACCTGATTCCGTATGTCACGCAGACCGCTGCGGGAATCCGGGGGGAACTCAAAGTTTTCGGTGATGATTACAACACCCCCGACGGATCTGCCATCCGCGATTACATTAATGTGGTCGACATTGCAGCCGCCCATGTTAAAGCCATCAGCCGGTTGCTGAAAAATCAGAATAAATCGGATTTTGAATTCTTCAACCTCGGAACAGGAAAAGGATCTTCGGTACTGGAGGTGGTAAATACATTCGAAAAGGTTACCGGCGTTAAGGTTAACTACAAAATCGTTGGCCGCCGCACGGGCGATATCGAGCAGGTTTGGGCCGATACCACCAAGGCAAACGTAGAGCTCGGGTGGAAAGCCGTCCGGTCACTTGGCGAAACCCTGTTGTCTGCCTGGAACTGGGAAAAGAAATTGCGCGGAATCAAGTAATGCGGAAATCATGAAAAAAACCATCCTAATAACCGGGGGCGCCGGCTTTATCGGTTCCCATGTTGTCAGGCTATTTGTTAATAAATACCCTGATTATCAGATTATTAATCTCGATGCCCTGACCTATGCCGGGAACCTTGAAAACCTGAGCGACGTAGATAAGGCACCGAATTACACGTTTGTAAAAGCCGACATTCGCGATGCCGATGCCATGGATGAGGTTTTCAGTAAGTACGGGATTACGGGAGTCTGCCACCTGGCCGCAGAAAGCCATGTCGACCGTTCGATCGCAGAGCCGATGGCATTTATCACAACTAATATCGTGGGGACGGTAAACCTCCTGAATGCCGCGCGTAAATACTGGAACGGCGATTTCGAAGGCAAACGGTTCTACCACATCTCCACTGATGAGGTGTACGGCTCGCTGGGAGCGGAAGGGTTTTTCTATGAGACCACCCCGTATGATCCCAAAAGCCCCTACTCCTCTTCAAAAGCCAGTTCCGATCATCTGGTCAGGGCTTACTGCCATACGTACGGATTACCGGTTGTAATCACCAACTGTTCAAATAATTATGGACCCAATCAATTTCCGGAGAAGCTTATACCACTGGCAATCAACAATATAAAGAACATGAAGCCGATCCCGGTTTACGGGAAAGGCGAAAATATCCGCGATTGGCTCTACGTGGTTGACCATGCCCGTGCCATCGATCTGGTTTATCATGAAGGAAAAACCGGGGAAACGTATAATATCGGAGGACATAACGAACTGAAAAACCTCGACCTGATCCACATTCTCTGCGAGATCATGGATCAGAAGCTTGGCCGTACTCCCGGCACCTCCGCATCCCTGATCACCTTTGTCAAGGACCGCGCCGGCCACGACCTTCGTTACGCAATCGACGCGACTAAGATTCAAAAAGAGCTGGGTTGGACCCCTTCTCTGCAGTTCAAGGAAGGATTCGAGAAAACAGTCGACTGGTACCTGGACCATGAAGAGTGGATGAACCGGATAACTTCGGGGAAATATCAGGCGTATTACGAGCAGCAGTACGAAAGAAGATAATTGCCGGTTGCCCAAGAGTACTTGTCATCCCCGCGAAAGCGGGGACCGGTTCCATTGCGTACCGCGCTTCAAGGGACGCGGTCCCCGCTTTCGCGGGGATGACAAGGGCTTCGATGTTGCTGTTCGGTTGGGGCTCGCGGTCCCCGCTTTCGCGGGGATGACAAGTGCTTCGAGGCTTGGGATCCTGACTTATGTCAGGATGACAGTTCTGGCCTAACCAGCAACCAGCAACCTCACTCCACCGTCACCGACTTTGCGAGGTTCCTTGGCTGATCCACGTCGCATCCGCGGAGGACGGCAATGTGGTAAGCCAGCAATTGCAGGGGTATAACCGACAGCAGGACCGAGAATTCCGGCAGGGAATCCGGTACCTCAATGGTATAATCGGCCAGTCTCGAAATTTCCTGGTCTCCTTCGGTTACAATGGCAATTACGGTTCCCTTGCGGGCTTTTATTTCCTGAACGTTGCTGACTACCTTGTCGAGGGTCTGGTCCTTGGCGGCAACCACCACCACCGGCATATTCTCATCGATCAGGGCAATCGGACCGTGCTTCATTTCAGCAGCGGGGTATCCCTCAGCATGGATATAGCTGATTTCCTTTAATTTGAGGGCGCCCTCAAGGGCTACCGGGAAGAAAACGCCACGGCCCAGGTAAATGGCATTCTTAGTGTGCTGAAATACTTTGGCGATCTCCAGGATTTCCCCATCCTTTTCGAGGGTTTTCCTGAGCTTGCCCGGTATTTCAACCAGCTCGGCGATCAGCTCTTCATATCTTTCCTGGGTAAGGGTTCCGTTATTGCGGCCGGTCATCAGGGCCATCATGATCAGCACGGTTACCTGGGCGGTAAAAGCCTTGGTGCTTGCCACACCGATTTCAGGACCCGCATGTGTGTAAACCCCGGCATGTGTTTCGCGTGCGATGGAGGAGCCCACCACGTTGCAGATTCCCAGAACCGTAGCGCATTTCTCCTTTGCCAGCTTAATGGCTGCCAGGGTATCTGCGGTTTCACCGCTCTGGCTGATTGCCAGAACAATGTCATCGGGGCTCAGTATCGGGTTACGGTAGCGAAACTCCGAACTGTACTCCACCTCCACCGGCACTCTTGCCAGTTCTTCGAAAAAGTATTCGCCTACAAGGCCTGCATGCCAGGAGGTACCGCAGGCGGTGATGATGATTCTTTTGGCTGTATATAGTTTCTGGAGGACTTCATGAAGACCCCCGAGCTGGATGCCGGATTTATCCGGCAGCACACGGCCTCTGAAAGTATCCTGAATAGCCCGCGGCTGTTCGAAAATCTCTTTAAGCATGAAGTGTGCAAATCCCTCCTTGTCGAGCTCCCCGATCGACAGGTCGAGCTCCTGGATCTCCGGCTTATGAGCCGAATTTCTCAGGGATCGCAGAACGAGCCGGTCGCGGCTGATGACAGCGAAATCTTCGTCATTCAGGTAGATCACATTCTGGGTATGCTCCACTAGCGGAGTGGCATCCGAAGCCAGGTAATACTCTCCCTGTCCTACACCGATGACCAGGGGGCTGCCCTTGCGTGCGGCGAAAAGCCGGTCGGGCTCATCCTTGCAGGCAACCACGATGCCGTAGGCTCCTTCAACCTTGTTCAGCGCCATCAGGATAGCCAGTTCAGCCGTCAGGTCTCCCTCCAGGTAAAGATGTTCAATCAGGTTGACCAGCACTTCCGTATCGGTATCACTTGTAAAACTGACATTTCGTGTTTTGAGGTGCCGCTTGATGGAGGCATAGTTCTCGATAATGCCGTTATGTACCAGGACAAAATGACCCTTATGGGAGGTCTGGGGATGTGCATTCACCACATTCGGCTCTCCATGGGTTGCCCAGCGGGTGTGCCCCATACCGATGGTGCCACTCTTTACCATGGATATGCCGATCTTCTCAAGATCCGCAACTTTTCCCTTGCATTTCTGAACATTGAATCCTTCGCTGATCAGGGCGATCCCGGCAGAATCATATCCACGGTATTCAAGCCTCTTCAGGCCATTTATCAGGATGGGATAGGCCTCACGGTGACCGATATAACCGACAATTCCGCACATAATAGTAATGGTTCAAAAGATTAGACGTCCGCAATTTAGCGGAATTGTCTGACTTCGAGCAGGAAACAGGGAAAAAAAGCAGGATCAGTTGAGAGGCGTGTAAGTCAGCACAAGCTTCATCGCATTTGAACCATTCTTTAGAATCAGCCGGGCTGCACTGGTCCTTTCCTCCCCAAGAACCAGAAACATTCCGTTGTTCGCAATCCGCTGCGAAGAATCAGGGTGCAAAAGATTCTGGACATGCCTTCCGATATTGAACCGGTAGGTCCCGGTCTTTTCATCAAAAATTCCTCCGTAGTATGCTTCTCCCAGTGTGAGGTCGTCAATAAATTCATTCGTTCCATCGGTACGGGCATTGAATACCCGCAAAGAAGTTGGCCTGGCAAAATTCCCCACCGTCGGATCATCTGCAACGGTAAAAACCAGTTCAGCCCGGTTGATGGCAATGCCTTCATTGACCTGGTCCATCAGGCTGTCGGGAAACTGAATTTTTACATGGGCGCGAACTCCGGCGCCGCCCTGAAGATAAACATCGGGATAGAGATATATGGAGTCATTGATAACCGGGTTGATCTGTGCACTGCTGTATTCATGCCGGAAAAGGTTGACCCAGGTTGAATTGCTGTTGATCAGCACTTCATATTTGAGTGAATCATTGGCAGCATTATGGTAGTAGAGGGTAATGCGGGATTTTCCACCGGTGAAATTATAGGCTATTATGGACCCGCCTTGCTCAACAGGCTGAGCTTCAATATATAATCCTTTGAAATACTGCAGCCATACTGTATTGTCCGACAGGTAGGCGGTGTCTGTTTCGAGGAGTTTCTGGCCAAAATCATCCGACAGGCGAATCAGGACGGAATCTTTATCCGGTGTCGGCTTGTAAGAAAAAGTACTTATGGGTGAAGCCGCATCATAGAAGCCGGAGATATCCATGTTGGAATAGTAGGTGGAATCAAAATAGAGATCCTGCTTCAGTTCATATATTCTGATATCCTGCTGGGTGGTGGTGTCACCGTATGAGCTCTGATATTTCAGCAGAAGGACTACCGAGTCGATCAGGGCGGTTTCCCCGAACTCAACATCGTTTGAGGAAAGTCTTAGCTGGGCAAGGAGGTGTGCATAGGTCCGGCCAAAGACCGGGTCATTCTGGCAACCAAGCAGCGATGAGGTACGTTTCTCGGAGGTCAGGGAATCCTGCCTCAATGTAGCGGCAGTTACAACTGCCGTAGAATCAATCCTGTAATGAAATCTTTCCCCCTGGGGAGTCAGGTTCAGGCCAATTTCTTCGCTGTTGTTGCAACCGGAAAATAGAACCAGGGTAAGGCACCCGGTAAATATACCAAAGGCTGCCTTGCGCAAAATCGTGTTGATCATCGAGCTAAAATAATTTTATCAGACCCCTAATATATCCCGATAAAAATCCGAAAAGGCATCAGCGTACTGTTCCGTACCCTGGTATTCCAGAAATGGTTTTCCGGATGCCCTCAGAAATTTATCGATCTCCGGATCGATCACCTGACTGCCGACAACCAGCGCATCTGAATGCGAAATGGCCATCTTGCTTACATGAACAAAATCCGGTACCTCTAGAACGCTGACATCGGCGGGATTGATACCCGGCATCAGCAATTTTTCCTTAAACTTCTCATTCAGAGGAGTTTTAAATCCATCCTGATATAAAGAGCAGACAACTTTAGCGTTGCTGAACAAGGGGTCATCGTGAAATACCTTTTTCAGGTACAGGGGAATGATCGAAGTAAACCAACCGTGGCAGTGAACCAGGTCGGGTGCCCAGCGAAGCTTCCTGACCGTTTCCAGGACACCACGGGCAAAGAAAATAGCCCGTTCGTCATTGTCGGGAAACTCAGTTCCCTCCTCATCCTTCCATGTAGCTCTTCTCTGGAAGTAGTCCTCGTTATCAATGAAATAGACTTGCATCCGGGCGGCCTGAATTGAGGCTACCTTAATGATCAGGGGATGATCTGATTCATTGATTATCAGATTCATGCCTGAAAGTCGGATCACTTCGTGCAACTGGTTCCGGCGCTCATTGACGCTGCCGAAACGAGGCATAAAGGTTCGGATTTCCCGTCCACGCTCCTGAATTCCCTGCGGCAGATAACGGCTAACGTTAGCCATCTCAGATTCAGGCAGATAGGGCGTAATTTCCTGGGATATGTAAAGAACCCTGTGCTTTTTCATCCTGACGGATTTTTCCTTTTGTGGATGCAAATTTAGTAAAAATTAGCGTAATCTTCAACTTGTTAACAATGGTCGGGGGTTATCAACAAATCAATGGTTATTTTTATCGGATGAATATTTTCAATACAATCGCCGATACGCGCAGCTACTTAGCCACTGTGCGGAACCGGCCGGTCACCCTGGGGCTGGTCCCGACCATGGGTGCGCTTCACGAAGGTCATCTTTCCCTGGTTCGGCGGTCTGTTGAGGAAAACCATTTCACGGGGATTTCCATTTTTGTCAATCCGATCCAGTTCAATAATCCTGCCGACCTTGAAAAATATCCCCGCACCCTGGAGGCGGACCTGCGGCTGCTTGAGCCCCTGCTAGGGGAGAACGATTTCATTTTCGCCCCGTCCGTCAAAGAAATGTACCCCATTCCGGAAACTCATGTTTACCGCTTTGGGCCGCTGGAAACAACTATGGAAGGAGCTTTCAGGCCGGGCCACTTTAATGGAGTCGGCATCGTGGTCAATAAGCTTTTCCGGATTACCCAACCCGATAGGGCCTATTTCGGGGAGAAAGATTTCCAGCAACTGGCCATCATCCGGCGTATGACGGAGATCGAGAATATTAAGGTGAAAATCATCCCCTGCCCCATCATCCGGGAGCCCGACGGGCTGGCCATGAGTTCGCGGAATGTGCGCCTTACGCCGGAGCACCGCAAGGCTGCGCCACTCATTTACCGATCGATGATCGAAATATGCCGGTCAGCTGAGGGCAGATATCCTGATGATCTCAAAAATGATATCCGCAGCCGGATCGATTCTACAGGTTTGTTGGTGACCGAATACATTGAATTCGCGGAAGAATCGACCCTGCAGCCGGTAAAAACTTTTGAGCACAAAGGGAACGTTCGTTGTTTTGTCGCTGTCCGGGCGGGGGATGTGAGGCTGATTGACAATTTACGATTTTTTAAGGGGGATGAACGGCATTAGGACATGAGGATTAGCCGTCAATTTTACAGATTCTCCGGGTAATGAAGTTTCGTTGATTGTCGGTTATTCTGACAAAATAGAGTCCGGCATTCAAGCGGGACACATCCCATCGCGTGTGCTTTCGAAACTGCGAAGTAAGTACTGTTTTCCCTTGAATATCAATGAGTTCAATACTCAGTGCGTCTTCTGAAGGAGAATCGACCGTCAGGAAACCATACACCGGATTGGGGTAGCAGGTAAAATTAAGAGTTCCCGTTCGGGCAAAATCCTCTCCAATCCCGGAGAAGACGCCGGTTTGGTTGACCTTCGCAGTATCCCTGTTGGTGAGATGAATATTATCAAACCAGAAGATTCCCGAACCCAGCTGTCCATATTCGGTTACTATCTCAATCCGGTCAACCGCTTTCCAGTCAAACAGTCCGGCGGGATTATGCCACCCGTTATACCAGGAGCCCAAATCAGAGAAACTGCTTAAAGGCAAATAGAGATGATGCCACCGCCGGTCCCATGAAGCCTTGGTTTCATCGATTTTAATTCCCATCCGCCAGGGATAGTCGGTTGCACTCTGGGTTTTGGTATCGATGAACCGGATCTGGAACGACAACCCGGGAGTATCACCCCTGACCATCAGATCCAGAGCGTAGTTATTATTGGCTAAAAAGGAAAAATCCCGGTCGGGCTGATAATCCAGTCCGATGGTATTATACTGTTTGGCCCCGCTCCATTTGAGGCAATACCTGCCGTTGTTGGGGAGATCTTCGGAGTAGTAATTCACAATCCCGTCATTGTAACTCGATTCAAACATCTGTTCTCCCGGATAATCGGAGTAAATAAACGACCCTGTGGAGTCGGGTAACAAAGTATAATCCGTCTGATCCGGAACAATCAATCCTAAAGCTTTTAACAGCTGTACGTTCAGATCATGCTCAAAAAAACCGTTGCTCCCGGATTCAAACAATCCAAATCCGCCGTGGTAATCCCAGGAGGTCCAGGCTATCTGCTTCTCTTCCAGGTACTTTCTTACGACCTCATACCAGAATACGCGGTGATGATTCTTGCTGTTTGGGATGTAGACGCCAAATTCTCCGCAAAAAATCGGGACTTTCCGATCGTCTCTGAACCTTACCGCTATGTCTATCAGTTGTTTAACTTTCTGAACGGTTCCGTCAATTGCATAACTCCGGTAGTTGTCTCCTACCCAGGTGGAAGTAAGGGAAGCAGGCAGCGCCGGCATGCTGTCTGCCTGATAGGGAAAAGGAATGCCTGATAAGGGTGCCATGGAAGGATCCACCCAGGTAGCGCCCTGATGTGTGAACAGGAAAGGATCATAGAAATGAAAGGTGTACAGGAGATTTGTATCCTGATATCGTGGCAGGTACGCCAGATTATTGTAGGTATTCCAGCTGGAGGGACCTACCACCAGGGTGTGCCGGGTGTCCACGGTCCGGATTTTATCGATGACTGCCAGCTGGATGGCATTCCAGGCTGCATCGCTGATTCCATGGGGTTCATTAAGGATCTCATACATAATATACTGCGATCGTTCCTTGTAATGGGTGGCCATTTGCAGCCAGACTTTCTCCAGAATCGGACCCACATTGGGATTGGTGTTGACGGCCGGGTCAAAAGTGTGATTATCCAGAATCAGGTAGAGGTTCAGCTCCTCAGCCCAGCTAACCACCTGATCGAGGAACTCATAAAACAGAGGTTCAATGCGGTAATCCGGCTGGCCTTTGGTCATAAAATGCAGGTTAATGGGAAGCCGGATTACGTCACACCCCAGGGATTTTATGTTTTCAAAATCCTTTTTTGAATAACGGTTGAACTGTATCTGTGAAACGCTGCCGGTCTGGAACCAACCGGTCAGGTTTACACCGCGATTGAAGGGAGCCTGCTGAGCATCTGCAGAACCGGGTAATACCAAGGCAACCATCAGGATGACAAACAATACCGATGTTTTTCTCATGATTTCTTCTTCTTTAACGAATCCATTGCACCCATTACAAAGAAAAGCGGGGCATTCCAGTTAATGGCTACTTCGTTGGTGGAATAGCTGCATAAGCCATCAACAAATGATTTAGCCGGGAATTTGGAACGGACGGCATCGGGACAATCGGCAAAGGTAACCGTATTGGGTCCACCTGAAAGGAATCCGGGATAAGGCCCGGCAATTCCATCGGATCCAGATGGCCGGTGGTGGATATTCATCACCTGCTTTCCGCCAAAGCCCGTCACAAAGCAGTATCCGGTGGCATTGCGGCCAAGAATGTAATCTACATCGCCCTGAATGGAAGCAAAATATTTTTCATCCCTGGTGATTTTGTAAGCAACCAGTTTTATCAGAGCCATGTTGGCAACATCCGAGTTGCTTCCCCATTTGAAAAAGTCGAGACTGACTTTATAGGATGCGCTTTCTGATTTTTCTACTAATTGATCAGCAAAATCAATTACAATTCCTTGCGCTTCAGCTTTAATCTCCGAAGCACCAGGATTGTCAGTTAGCGAAAGTGAAATGATCCCCGTCATCCCCGAATAATCCCACGACGGCACCATCCATTTTTGCGCATTCATTTCCTCTTTCGAAATCACGGCCAGATTGTTTTCGGCCAAACCCAGTTCCGATGCGGCCCAGAAAAACTCATCGCTAAGTTCTGTGTCACCATACTCCCCCGTTGAAATATCGGATGGGTTTTTGTAATAGATGGCAGGATGGGCCTTTGCCCAGGCATATGCATTCATCGCTGCATTAAGGCAGGTTTCTCCGAGCTTTTTCAATTCCTGAGATTCACTTGTTGCAAATACCCGGGATGCCATGGCCATGGTGGCGGCAAAATCGAGAGAAGCAGCTGTGGATTTCAATACAACATACCTTGGGTCAGTGGCTTTCCCCGGCATGACGAAATCGCTGAACTCCTTATTGGTCAGTTTATGATAAACGCCACCATCGTCGGGGTCCTGCATGGTTAGCATCCACCGAAGGTTCCATAAAAGCTCATCGATCACATCCGGAATACTGTTGCTGCTTTCCGGGATATTGTTTGAAAAACTGTTGCAAAAATCGGGATACATCTGACAAAAGAGTAACAAGGTATAGGTTGTGATGCTGCTGTTCACGATGTATTTATTGTAATCACCCGCATCGTACCAACCTCCGGCGCTGGATATTTTAGAACCTTCGGGTCGTTTATCCGATGATGCAGAAGAATGCACAAAAACTCCCGTATCGGGATGACCGGCCGGCCTGGCCCATTTTTCTCCAAATTCCCTTGAAATCTCCATGCCCGATCGGTTCAGGTAAAATGCCCTCAATGAAGCCTTTGCAAGATTGCTGTAAACATCATCACCTATTTCAAAACTGTAGGAACAAACCGACCTGTTATTCAGGCAAATCTGATACTTGCCCGGCTTCGTCACCGACGAGAAATCAGCCGTACAAACACTGTCTCCGGAAAGGTCCCAGTATTTAAAAGGTCCGGGTTTCCCGCTGAATACAACTTTTCCGGTTTCTGTATCAACCACATCGAACTTTGCGGTGTTCATCCTGATCAAAGCTATTTTAACTGCTTCGGGATGATAGCCAACCTGGTTTACGAGAAGTTGGCCAAGCGTATCCGGAAAGGTACCGGCACCTGACGTTCCATGATTCTCCGGAGATGCACAATTGCAAAAAAGTGCAATGGCGATGAAAGGTAATAAAGCTGCAGGTGTTTTCATTTTAAGCCCGTGTTATTAAAGAATGACCTTGACATCATGTTTCAATCCGTCGCCAAACAAAGGTATGAGGTTCGAAGCTTGTGAGTGCCCGTCAACAATTACTTCCTTCACTCCTTTTGATACTCCGTTAGGATTGAGAACTTCAATAAAGTAGGTTGCTCCCCTGAATTTACGGCTAACTGAAAAGACTTTCCAACCGGATGGAATGCAGGGATCAACGATTAACCCATCATAGTCGGGCCGGATACCCAGAATGAACTGGGTGATTGCATAGAAATTCCAGGAAGCCGTTCCGGTTAACCACGAGTTCTTGGCCTCGCCGGGTCTGAAAGCATCTTTCCCGGCAATCATCTGGGCATACACATAGGGTTCGGTCCTGTGTAATTCGCTAATGTCTTCCAGGTATGACGGACAAATTTTTCGGAAATAATCCCAGGCACGGTCACCATTGCCAACCCCTGTTTCCCCGATGATGATCCATGGGTTATTGTGGCAAAAAATACCCGCATTTTCTTTGTATCCGGGGGGGTACGACGATATTTCGCCATACTCGGGGTAGTATTTCGTAAAAGCCGGATTGTTCAGCACAATTCCGTATGGGGTATCGAGACGATTATACACCGAATCAAGTGCTCTGGCACAAAGTCCATCTTCCCTGCCAAT
>Ga0154558_1100_pt1 | contig 20597 bp, 11 predicted proteins | sample RifGroF2_FD_105701 | JGI IMG/M metagenome (GOLD analysis project Ga0154558, IMG submission 105701) | Bacteroidetes bacterium GWF2_49_14 | reverse complement strand
TGGTCTGGTTCCATTCTTTGTAAATATTGATCAGGTGCGGGGTGAGCTTGCGGCACCAGGGACAGTCGACATACCAGAAGTCCAGCAGCACCCACTTGCCCTTAAAATCCGACAGGGAAACCATCTGTCCCGTAGTATCGGGGAATGAAAATCCGGGAACCGGCTTGCCGTTGACGGTCCGGTCGGCAATGTCATACTCCTTCACGATATCCAGGTAGCGCTGGTCATCCTTGAAGGCCTTGAATGCCTCCACATATTCTTTCAGCTTCGCCGGCGGATCGGTCCTGACCAGTGGCAGGGCAATAACCAGTCCGGCATAGTTAGGATTGGCCCCGATGAGTTCATGGGTTTTGTCGAGAGCCCGCTGGTTAACAACCTCCCGGTCCAGCCAGATCGATTCACATTCTTCCTTGCTGCGCGGCTCTTTGGCATAGGCCTTGTTCCATTCCCGCCATATTTTGGTGACTTCATCCTGATAGGGTTTCTGCTCATCAAGCAATTTCTGCAGGATGATATTGTTCTCCGTTCCTCCCACCCTGAAACCATTTTCAGCAGTATAATCTACGGTAATGGTCCCGGGCTCGAGGATTATCCTTGCGGTCCTTTGGCCCGTCAGTGCAAACCCGACAGAAACCAGCTTTGGAAAAGTATCGACTATTCCGGTGAATGTGCATTTGTCATCCACCAGCTTTAACGTATCGGAGGAGGTGTACCAGTTGTTGTGCACCATCAGGCTGTCGGGGCCCCCGACGGCACTCACTCTGATGGTGTACTGGTTTTTTGGTGTACAGGAAGCCAGGGCTATCAGCACCAGCAGAAAAGGAAGGATCTTTTTCATGGCGGAAAGGATTTAGGGTAAATTTTTGCTAATATCGGGAAAAACTGGGTATCAGGTATCGGGTTTCGGGTTTCGGCCAGAACTGTCATCCTGACGAAAGTCAGGATCCCATGGCTCGGAGCACCTGTCGGGAGATTCCGGTTTGCACCGGAATGACACCATAGCGCCCGATACCCGACACCCGACACCCGATACCTGATACCCAAATCCTAAATCGGCAATGAAAAAGTCCCCCCTCTACCCCCTCATCCTGGTGAACTTCCAGTTCTTTATGCTCGGATTCGTTTGGAACCTGGCGAACGTGCTGGTGGCGCTGTTCCAGGAAACCTTCGGGCTGAATAATTTCCAGACTTCCCTGTTAACCTCGATATCCTTTTTTGCCTTTTTCGCGATATCCTACCCGGCCCGTCTGTTCATCGACAAATTTAAGACGGTGACAACCATAGTGGTGGGCTGCATGCTGGCTGCTCTCGGACTGCTGATTTTTGTCCCCGGGGCGGTGTTTATGTCGTACCCCCTGTTTTTAGCCGGGGTATTTGTGATGTTTTCCGGTGCCACCTTTCTTCAGGTTGCCTGCAATCCCTACGTCAGGGCTCTGGGGCCCGACAAGTCGGCTGCCAGCCGGATCAATTTTTCGCAGGGACTGGGTGCCGTGGGTGCCTTCCTGACTTCCTATGTAGCCGGGGGATTTATCCTGAAGTTATTCAAGGATGACCCGTTCCAGGGGATCATTTGGTTTTACCTGATCCTTACCGTGATGTATGCCGGGCTCGGATTCCTGATCCGCCTGGCCAAAATGCCGGTGAACCCGAATGAAGTCCCGCAGCAGCAAAACGCCGGGAATGTTCCAGATCGCTCGAAGAAGAGTGCCTGGAATTACCGCCATTTCAGGACCGGGTTTATTGTTCTTCTGCTCTACATGGGTGCTGAGGCCATTCTTTACCAGCTGATGACCCCTTATTTCATGCAGGAGGCGCCGATTGAAAAGTCACGCGCGGTGGATATATCGGGACTGATGTTTCTCGGTCTGATGATCGGCAGGCTGTTGGGGGCAGGTATGCTCATCAAGGTGAATCCCGGCCGGCTGGTGGGCTGGTTCGGTGCCATAGCCGGACTCCTGATTATCATATCCATGGCCAGCACCGGGTATGTGGCCATCTATTCCATAATCCTTACCGGCCTTTTTATCTCGATCATGTTTGCCACCATCTTCTCCTTGTCTATCGATGGTCTGGGGAGGTTCACCAATGAAGCTTCCTCCTACCTGATCATGGCCATCTCCGGAGGCTTCTTTATCCCGCTCCTGTTCGGGCTGGCTGCGGATTACCTGAGCCTGAAAACGTCGCTGTTCATTGTGCTGATTCCGTTGTTGCTGGCTTCGTGGTACGGGTTTTTCGGGGCACGGAGGCGATCCTGATTCGAACAATTTGCGGTTGTAATCGCAAAAAGTAATGACAATTTGCGGTTGTAATCGCAAAAAGTGTCCTTTCATCAAGATTGTTTATTTTAACCGGCCAAAACCTGACCCGGTGAAAAACAATTTTAAAGTATACCCTTACCGCTTTGTGATTCTTGGCGTGTTTATGCTGATGAACCTGGTGCTCCAGGTGCAGTGGCTGGCGCATGCGGCGGTTGCCAGGCCGGCGGCGGTTTTCTATGCCGGTCAGTTTGATCCGGCTTCCGTGCTGAACATCGATTTTCTGGCCATGCTTTACATGGTGATTTATGTGGTGGTGAGCATCCCGGCATCCTATATTATTGATACGCATGGCATCCGTGTGGGGCTGGCGATCGGTGCCGTTCTGACCGGGGTGTTTTCGATGGTAAAGGCTTTGACGGCAGACAGTTACACCGGAGTTTTGATTGCTCAGATTGGATTATCGGTGGCGCAGCCATTCATTCTGAATGCTGTGACGGCCGTTACCGTTCGCTGGTTTCCGATGAAGGAGCGGGCGCTGGCCGCGGGACTTTCGGCCCTGGCCCAATATCTTGGAATCATCATTGCCATGCTGGTGACCCCGATGCTGATCGGCACTGATCCCCTGAAACCCGGTTATGGACAAGGATTTGAACGAATGTTGATGGTATACGGTCTGATTTCGCTGGCTGCCTCTGTGCTGTCATTGATACTGATCCGCGAGCATCCGCCGCAGCCGCCGGCTGAGGAGGCGTATGTTCGTTACCCCTTCCGGAAAGGCATGGCACATCTGTTCCGCCAGCGGGACATGGTCATTACCCTTTTTCTTTTCCTGATCGGTCTGGGGATTTTCAATGCCGTGAGTTCCATGACGGATGCGATAACCGCCTATGCCGGGATACAGGATTCGAATGGCCTGATCGGCGGGTTGATGCTGATCGGAGGAATTATCGGTGCAATGATACTGCCGGCGCTCTCTGATAAATACAGGAAAAGGAAAATCTTCCTTGTGATCTGCCTCGCGGGGATGATCCCAGGGCTTTTCGGACTGGCCTTTGCGGGACGCATATCGGGGGATCATTCGGTGGTATTTGCGATTTCGCTGGTCTCTTCGTTTATTCTCGGATTTTTTGTAATGAGTGCGGGACCTATCGGATTTCAGTATGCTGCCGAAGTAAGTTATCCGGCTCCTGAATCGATGTCGCAGGGATTATTGCTCTGGGTTGGCCAGATCACCGGGATCCTGTTTGTGGCAGGAATGAGCGTTAATCATAACCAGCACCTGGGCTTATATCTGGCTCTGTTTGCCGGGATTTCCCTTTTGGTTTTTGCGGCCTCTCTTTTTTTAAGAGAATCCAGGCTGATTCAGGCGGAAACGTGATGGTGAAAACGGTTCCTTCCCCTTTGACTGACTTTACCTCGGTTACCCCATCAACCTGATCCAGTAGTTTTTTAGCCAGTGAGAGCCCCAGTCCCAGTCCTCCGTAGGAGCGGGTGAGCCCTTTTTCTTCTGTGGAATAGGGTGAAAACAGGTTGTTAACATGCTCACCGGCAATGCCAATGCCATTATCGCGAATTTCGATAGACAGGGATCCTCCGGGAATTTGGAACAAGCGGATGTCAACCTTTTTCCCATTGCTGAATTTGACCGCATTATTAAGAATTTGGGCCACCGATTGGGAAATACAGAAGTAGTCGCTGGTAATCAGGGGATAGTCTGTCTGGTTGGTAAATACTATCGGGGCATGGCGCTTTACTGATAAAGCCTCGATTTCACGGATCTGGCTTTCAATCAGTTCTCTCAGGTCTATTTCTTTCTTGTTGACCACAAAATCACCGATTTGGAGCCTTGAGAAATTAATGATCAGGTCTACGCTTCGCATCAGCCGGTTCCCGGCCTGATTGATCCGGTTGAAAAAGCCGTTTTCCTCCGGGCTGTACTTACCGGGATCCTCCGTTTGAAGAAGGTTGGTAAAGCCCAGGATGGCATTGAGAGGGGTCCGGATTTCGTGCGAAACGTTGGAAATAAATGCATCCTTCATCTGGTTTGCCTGTTCGGCCTGTTTCCGGGCCTGGTCGGCTTCTTCAAGAGCACGTTTCCGTGCTTCCTGGTCGATCAGGATTTTTCCGATCAGAACGGCGGCTAAGGGGTAGATCACCAGCACAGGAAAGACAATTCTTCTGAAGGTTTCGGCCATTACCTCTTTTGGAAGGGTCAGGATCAGTGCCAGCATTAGCAGATGAACAGCCAAACTAACAAACAGAAGCCGCCAGATGGTTAACCTGATATGATCCCTGCGCCAGCGGTAGAAGAAAAACAGTCCGACCAGCACAGATTCCATGATCACGAGAATACCCATGGTAGTTCCCGGCCCTCCGACCGTTAGCCGGGCAATGATGGCCATTAATCCGGCGATTATGCCGGTAACTGGTCCGAAAACCAGGCTGCTGAGGCTGAGTACCACCGACCTTCCATCGAAGATCAGTCCTGGCGAAAGAGTAAATGGAGCCAGTATTCCTATCACAGCGGCGGTTCCGAAAATCAAACCCTGAAGGCCTGCACCGGTAAGGGTTCTTACCTGCCACCTGTCATTGATGAATGCTGAAATGATGCTGATGGCAACCAGCAGAGAGAGATTGTATATCAGGCTAATCGTAATACCCACGCCACAAAAATAGCGAGACCGGTCATATAATACACGTTTCCATCAGTTTTTTGACTAACATCCGGTAACTTTAGCGGTTTTTAACAAAACTATGCCGGTGAGTCCCGAGATACAACTTCGATTTATTCTCAGGAGTGATGAACTCCTGGGCTGCACCCTGGAAGCATGTATTGCCGAGATTTCGCTTACGCTGGATTATGATACCTTCCTCAGGCCCATCGACCTGATGAATTTCAGATCCCTCGAGCCGCGGCCGGATCAGGCTGAGGTTTCGCTGATCCGCCTGGTGCGAGAGCTGTCATGGGAATCACTGGCCAAAAATCTAAGTAAAACAAAAGCGAGGTTGCCGGATATTCTAAAATCCAAGCCGGAGAGCTTTCATAAAAACCTGTTTCGCCCCATGGTCGATTCCCGAATGGCCAAAGCCATTCAATTCATCTCGGAGAACCGGATCGGTTTGTACTATGCACAGGGGCCGAAAATTTCACTGAAACCTTTGGAATTTCAGACCGAGCCGGCCGAGGTATCTTTTCATTTTGATAAAGGAGCAGGAGGTTTGAGCTATTTTATTTCGGTGGAGCATAATCGAAAAAAGCTCAATTTGCGAACACGGCCAGGGATGGTACTGTCGGAGAACCCATGTATCCTGCTTTCAGGCCATGTGGTGTACTCCGTGGACGGCATTGACGGCAAGCGGATCCGGCCGTTTTTGCTGAAAGACCGGATTGATATCCCCGCGCATATGGAGGAGAAATATTTCCAGACCTTTGTTTATCAGACTACCTGTCGTTATCCGGTGAATGCCGCCGGCTTTCAGGTGGAGACCCTGCGACCGGTGCCGGAACCTGTTCTGGAGTTGACCATTGACTGGCAGGGGGAGATGGTGGTGATTTTGTCCTTTCACTATAGTGACCATGAAGTGTTGTGGGGGAAAGAGGAGGACCGAATGGTGAGCATGGATGCAACCGCATTTCCGCCGGCCTACGAGGTCACGCTACGGGACCGTGGCGCAGAGTTGGATGTTTACAATTTCATTTTGGGGCTGGGGCTGAATTTCAAGAGCGGATCAGCTTTAATCCTCTCCCCGGAACTGCAGGAGCCCGGTGAGAACGGGTTGGGGATGGTTCAATTTCTATCTGAACGGAAGGGGCTTCTGGATACTCATAATATCGGGATAAAACAAACTCTTGATTCTGATTATTTTATCGGTAATTCCGGATTTGAGTCGGAAGTGGTGGAGGAGGGTGACTGGTTTGATTTGCGTATTCTGATTCGGGTGGGAGGATATGAATTTCCATTTACCCGTTTGAGAGACAATATTTTAGCGGGTAACAGAACGTATTTGTTACCCGATGGTAAGATTTTTTTAATTCCACAGGAGTGGTTTGGTCGTTTTCATGATGCCCTGGCGCTGAGCCGCCGGGAGGGTGGGAAAGTACGTTTACACCGATTTCAGTTCCCACTCCTGGAGGAGATGTTCTATGGCCTGCCCACGGAGAGTAAGAGCCTGGAGGGGTTGGTCGGGCGTCTGATGGATTCGGGAGCAGAGATTCAGAGCTCCACGGCTGATATTCTGCGTCCGTATCAGCTCGCCGGAGTGCGATGGCTGGTGGCCTTGGCCGGCGAAGGATTCGGTGGTTTTCTGGCCGATGACATGGGCCTGGGGAAAACGCTCCAGGTACTATCGATGCTCGATCATTTGCATAACGAACCCGGTTTCTCCGGCTCCAGTCTGGTGGTGATGCCGGTAAGCATTCTGCACAATTGGGAGAATGAGATCAGGAAGTTTACTCCTGGGCTCAGTTTTTACAGAATGACCGGACCCGACCGGGTCTCTGATCCGGGTTTTCTCAATGATTATGATGTGATTCTGTCGACCTACGGGGTGGTACGGAACGATATCGGGAAGCTGGAAGAGCTCTGGTTCAGTTTCGTTATTCTGGATGAAAGTCAGGCCGTGAAAAATCCTGATTCCGAAACGGCAAGGTCGGTTAAGAGACTGAAGAGCCGAAACCGGATGGTCCTGACCGGCACTCCGGTAGAAAACTCAATTACCGACCTCTGGTCGCAGATGGATTTTCTGAATCCCGGGTTGCTGGGAAGCCGTGAGATGTTTAACAGACAATATGCTGCCCCGATAGACCGGGGGATTGATCCGGCAAAGACTAATCGGATCCGGCACCTGGTCAGGCCTTTTATCCTCCGGCGGACCAAGGAGGCGGTGGCACCCGAGTTACCGCTGCTTACCGTTGAAACACGGTATTGTGATCCCACTGAGGAGCAATCCGCCGTGTATGAAACCCGGAAATCGGAGATCCGGAATTATTTGATGGACCAGAAAGCGGGAGATGGGACGACGGAGAACCGGATGGTGATCCTGAGCTATCTGCTTGAACTCCGGCTCATTTCGAACCATCCTGTGCTAAAGGATCCCGATTACAGGGGTTCATCAGGGAAGACCGACCACATCCTCTCCATGGTGGCGGAAATCGTATCCGAAGGGCATAAAATCCTGATATTCTCGCAGTTCGTTATGCACCTGGATTTAATCGGAGGGTTTCTGGAGGGAGCATCGATACCTTTTGTCAGTCTTACCGGATCCGACAGGCCCGAAGCACGAAGGAAGGCCATCGACCGTTTTAACCAGGATCCGGCGATACCGGTTTTTCTGATCAGCCTGAAGGCAGGGGGTGTGGGACTGAACCTGACGGCTGCGGATTATGTGTTTATCCTGGATCCCTGGTGGAACCCTGCGAGCGAATTGCAAGCCATCAGCCGGGCCCACCGGATCGGTCAGGATAAACCGGTTATAGCTTATAAATTCATCACCACCGGCAGCATTGAAGAAAAAGTACTGACTCTTCAATCCCGGAAACAGGGTCTCGCCGACCGGATGATCAATGAAAATTTACTGGATTTGTCGGATCCGGGGATGCTGGCCGAGCTACTTGGGTGAGGGGTTGGGTATCAGGTTGCCTTATTGCACTTGTCATCCCCGCGAAAGCGGGGACCGGATCAATTGTGTACCGCGCTTTATGGGACGCGGTCCCCGCTTTCGCGGGGATGACAACGCTCTTAATAATCTTTAGTGCTGAATCGTCAATCCAGGAACCCCCTGTTCTTCATCAGCGGTGTTATATCGGGCTGGCGGCCGCGGAAATTGATGAACATTTGCATCGGGTCCATGGTTCCGTCCTTCGACAAAATGTTGTCTCTCAGTGATTTAGCCGTTGCCTTATCGAAAAGCCCCTTTTCCTTGAAGGCTTCAAAGGCATCGTTATCCAGAACAGCAGCCCATTCATAGCTGTAATATCCGGAGTCATACCCGCCGGTAATATGGATAAAATAGGTGCTTCGGTAGCGCGGATAGATTTCCGGTATAAGTCCCTTGCCGGTCAGGTACTCTTTTTCAAAAGCCCCGATGTTGAGCCGTGTCGTGTCTGTGCGGCTGTGGAAGGCGATATCCAGGTAACATGCTGCCAGAAATTCGGTTGAGGTGAATCCCTGGTTGAAGTAGCTGCTCTTCTTCATCTTTTCGATCAGTGCATCCGGGATGGGTTCGCCGGTCTGATAGTGGCGTGCATAGGATTTCAGCACTTCCGGTTCGGTAGCCCAGTGCTCCATGATCTGGCTTGGGAGTTCCACGAAATCCCAAGCAATGAATGTAGTACTGAGTCGGTTTTCGGCGAAAAGTCCCTCGAGTGCATGGCCGAATTCATGGAAATGTGTGAGAGCCTCATCCAGGCTGATGAGTGCCGGGGTGTTGCCGGTGGGACGGGTAAAATTACCGACCATGGTAACCACTGGGGTGATTTCCCTGCCCTGCTTAAAACAATGCTCACGATAGGCTCCGCACCAGGCACCCTGCTGCTTGCTGGGGCGTGGGAAGAGGTCCATGTAAAGAATCCCGATATGCGATCCGTCGGCCTCCTTCACTTCGTAGGCCATGGCTTCGGCATGGGGTTTTGGAATGTCCGTGATCTCGGTAAAGGTTATCCCATAGAGTTTATTGGCCACATCAAAGGCGCCATCACGGACGTTTTCAACCTTGAAATAGGGCCGGAGTTCATTTTCATCGAGGTCATATTTTTCCTTGCGCAGTTTTTCGGCATAATAGAGCCAGTCACCGGGTTCGAGGTTGAATTTTCCGCCCTCCCGGCTTATGATCTGCTGCATTTCATCGCGGTCCTTAACGGCTGCCGGGATGGCTGCGGCCCATATTTTATCGAGGAGAGTCAGAACGTTTTCCGGGGTTTTGGCCATACGCGGTTCCAGGACGATTGCCGAATGGCTGGAATAGCCCAGCAGCTGGGCCCGGATGGTTCTCAGGCTGATGATTTTGGCCAGTATGTCGTTGTTGTTCTTGTCGTTGGGGTTGTTGCCGCGACTGAGGTATCCGTCGTACAGTTTTTTACGCAGGTCGCGGTTTTCGGCATATTGCAGGAAAGGTGTCATGCTCGGGCGGGTAGGCCCGAATACCCATTTACCTTCGAGGCCGGCGGCTTTAGCCGCCTCGGCGGCGGCTGAAATCACACTTTCCGGCAGCCCGGCCAGATCCTCTTTATTATCGATAACGAGCTTGAAGCCATTGGTTTCGGCCAGCACGTTCTGGTCGAACTGCACCGTGAGCACTGATAGCTCCTCATTCAGTTTTTTGAGCTGCTCCTTCTTCTCCGGATCCAGATTGGCTCCGTTGCGCACCAGCCCTTTGTAAATGTTCTCCAGGATGTACACTTCATCGGGCTTGAGGTTAAACTTCCCCTGATTTTCGTATACCGATTTGATCCGTTCAAAAAGCTTGGGATTCAGGTCGATGGCATCTCCGTGTGCAGAAAGCAGCGGGGAAATTTCCATCTGGATCTGCTGCAGAGAATCGCTCGTGTTCGCTTCGGCCAGGCTGAAGAACACCCGCGAAACCTTTGAGAGGAGCTCGCCTGATTCGTCGAGGGCTATGATGGTATTGGCAAAGGTGGGCTCTTTCTTGCTGTTGGCGATGGCATCCACCTCTTTCAGTTGCTCCTCCATGCCCAGTTTAAATGCAGGCATATAGTGATGCGGTTTGATCTGTTCAAAAGGCGGCACGCCGAATGGAGCGGTAAACTCGGCAACGAGGGGGTTGTCAGCTGCTTTTTTATCTGCTGCAGGCTTGCAGGAAGCGAGGAGGCAGAGGGCGGTGATAAGTAACAGGAGGTTTTTCATGGGTAGGTTTTTGGTTAGGAACGCGGTCCCCGCTTTTGCGGGGATGACAATAGCACTGGGGAAAATTACTTGTAGGGATGCGGTCCCCGCTTTCGCGGGGATGACAAGTGCTTTAGGCCGATTTTATAATGATCGTTTTCAAAATATCAGAAACATCCTCCAATGCATCGGTTGTTTGCTCGAGGGTTTCGAGGATCTCCTTATTCTTGATGAGCTCGATGGCGTTGTCCTCTGAGGTGAATAGTTCAGAAATCAGTTTGTGATAAATATCATCGGCCAGGTTTTCCAGTTCATTGATTTTTACGCAGGCTGTTGTGATGTTCTCCGGGTTCTTGAGGTTCCGGAGCTCTTTTACAGCAATCTGAACCTGCTGGCAACCGTGGATGATCACGATCATCATTTCGGTAAACTGAGGAAGCAGCTTTTGAGGTTGGTACAGCTTGATCTGCTGGCTGGCGGAATTGATATAATCGAGGACATCATCCATTTTGGAGGTTAGCTGATGGATATCTTCCCGGTCAAACGGGGTTATAAAAGTGACATCCAGCGCATCGAAAACGCCATGAGCCACATCGTCTGCTTTTTTCTCAAGTTGCTTGATCTGTTTGATTGATTCTTCCTGACCTGCCGGATTGGGGCTGTCGATCACTTTTGCCAGAATCTCGGCACTTTGGAACAGGTAATCTGCCAGAGCCTCGAACATCGGAAAGAATTTCTCCTCTTTCGGAAGCAGAATTCTTCTAAGGATTCCTTTTGCCATATCGTTGGATTGTTATGTGTAATGTAATTAAATACATCAAGAAATATACTCAATTTAGCCTGATATTTTTTCAGCAATAAAATAAACGATACCACTCAGGAGGATTGTGGCGGGTATGGTCAGGAGCCAGGCCAGGACAATATTTCCGGCCACTCCCCATCTGACAGCCGAGAGGCGCTTCGCCATGCCGACTCCCATGATTGACCCCGTTATTGTATGTGTTGTACTCACCGGGATTCCGCCCAGCGTACTGCCGATTACGGTTAAGGCACCGGCTGTTTCAGCACAAAATCCCTGAACCGGCTTGAGTTGCGTCAGGGAGTTGCCCAGTGTTTTGATTACTTTCCAGCCACCCAAAAGCGTACCCAATGAGATGGTGGCATAGCATGAGATTATGACCCACAGGGGCACGTGGAATTCTCCGGTCATATTTCCGGTGCTGAACAGGAGGATGGCAATAATTCCCATGGTTTTCTGGGCATCGTTGCTTCCGTGTCCCAGACTGAATACAGCCGAAGAGAGGAGTTGGAGGATCCTGAAAATGGAATCTACTTTTCTCGGGGATTTTTTCTTGAACAACCACATGGTACCTATCATTGCAAGATAACCAAGAACAATTCCAAGGAGGGGTGAAAGGAAAATAAAGAGGGTAACCTTAAGAATTCCTGTCATAACCAGAGTGTCAGGTCCGCCGATCAGAAGTGCGGGTCCGATAAGCCCTCCGATCAGCGCATGGGAAACACTGATCGGAAGTCCAAAAAAGGTGCAGACATATACCCAGATAATCGACCCGACAAGGGCTGCCAATACGACGTTTGCATTGACGATTTCTGCATCGACTATCCCTTTTCCGATCACAGTGGCAACCGTCACACCAAAAAGGAAGGCTGCGGCAAAGTTCCAGAAGGCTGCCCATGCAACTCCCTGAATCGGTGAGAGTACCTTAGTCGCGACTACAGTTGCAATTGAATTAGCCGCATCGTTCATTCCATTAAGGAAATTGAAGATCAATGCAATCGCGATTATTATTATTATGTAGGCAGACATTCCTTACTTTTTGCTAATCTCGGTGTTTGCAGACTGATGTGATTTTTTATACGGCTCATGCGGGTGCCAGCCGACAACGCCGAGCATGACAAAGAAGCCCACAACATAGGACAGGGCAACGTGCCAGCCTTTTTTGATGTAATTGACTGTATTTTTTGCTTCGGGGTAGATGTTGGATAGGGCAACACCGGCGGAGGATCCGAACCAGATCATTGAACCGCCGAATCCTACGGCATAAGCCAGGATTCCCCAATCGTACCCGCCTTGTTCCAGGCATAGTTTGGTGAGTGGAATATTGTCAAATACTGCGGATACAAATCCCAGACTGAAGGTAGTGACCCAGGAAGCCGGCGGCAGATCATCGACAGGCATCATGGAGGCAATGGTAACCAGGGACATCAGGAAAACGGTTCCTTTCCAGGCGTGTTTCATTTCGTTCCAGGGAGTTTTCCGGATCAATGCGCCGATAAATATAGCGATCCAGACTCCGGCTGCCGGAAAATCGAGCAGATAGTTTGTACTGATGGCTCCAACCAATATCAGGAAAACAATGAATAGCTTGCCTTTGTCTACCCGGATACCGGGGGCATTGTCTTTCAGTATAGGCTGATGTTTATGCTGCTGCCGGGCTCCGAAAAAACCAAAAATCAGGAAGGAGGCTGCAGAAGCAACAAATGCCTCCAATACCCAAACCGGCTCAACTCCATCGATCCACATGAGGGTGGTTGTGGTATCTCCCACAACCGAACCGGCTCCCCCGGCGTTACTGGCTGCCACAATGGCTGCGAGGAAGCCGAGATGGACCTTGCCTTTGTAAAGCACCATCGCCATGGTGCCACCGATCATGGCTGCGGCAATATTATCGAGGAAGGATGACAGGATCATAACCAGGAACAGAAGGACCAAACCACCGGTCCAATTGTTGGGCAGATAGTTTGGCAGAATCTCCGGAACCCTGGATTCTGCAAAATGTTTGGCAAGAATAGCAAAGCCAAACAGGAGCCCGAGCAGGTTCAGCAGCACGCGCCATTCCCCCTCATGATCGTCTCCGCCGATAATATGCTCAACTATGTTGAAGGAAGGATCGAAGATCAGTTTAAAGGCCAGGACAACAGCCAGTCCAACCAGTGCAACCTGCATCGTTTTGTGGTGGAATACGGCCACGCATATCAGGGTTATCGCGAATAAAATAAATTCTATCCGAACGGGACCGAGCGTTGGTACCTCACCACCGGCGGCTGCAAAGCTCAGGACCGGGGAAATGAGTAATCCGCCTGCGATTAAAAGCAAAGACTTCCAGTAAGGTTTGAATATGGTTTTTGGCATTGAAGAAATTATTAAAGGCTCAAAGGTAACCGCAAAAACAATTCAACCGCATATCAGAAATCTCATAGTTTATGACATTTATCAGTGATATAAATCATTGAAAGCGAGCCTGATTCTTCCGTAGCTTTATATGAGAAATCCGGAATTCTGAGAATTCGGATTCTATACCCTGGAGGTTTGGGGTGGCGCCGTCCCGGATTCAGTGATGCGTTACCTGAATGAGGATCCCTGGGACCGGTTATCGAAAATCAAGGCCGGAGTTGGGGATGCCACGCATCTTACAGCGGGGCTTAAACGAGCCGTCAGTGTCCCGGTCGATTTCCACACCCACTGCACTCCCGGATACGGACTCGCATCCACCCTGATGGCCATCCTGAATGGGGCAGATATCGTAGACACCGCCCTGTTGAATTTCTCAAGCTCCTCCTGGAGCTGTTTCCTTCGGTCGCACAGAACTTCCTTCAAAACCGCATTCACCGGCTGCAGCAGAAGACCATCCGCCGGATCGAAAAAGAAAGCGTATCAACAACGAAAAAGCCAGGGCCGAATACGACGATCTCACGCCCGATGAAAAGGATCAGCGTATGCTGGACTGGCTCTATTCCAGCACCTGGGCGACCTCGCAGCAGGAGTAGAGACGCATATATGCGTCTGATTGTGGAATTTAGGGTTAATCTTGAGATTTCAACGTTGAGATTCGAACGCAGAGTGTTGAATGTTGAAAATTAGATCCAAGGATAGCCCGATAGAAATCCCTGAATCTATCTTTCAACATTCAACACTCTGCGCTGGAGCCTCAACGTTCGAATCTCAAAATTCAAATCTCACTTCAAATAGCTCCGGACTTCTTCGATGGTCAAACGCTGAGAAGGCATGAAGCCTGAGCTGTCGGCGTACCGCTGCAAACTCCGCAGCAGCTGCCGTGCGCCGAGACGCTCATCGAGCTTGGTGGTAAGGTCGGCGCCGGTGAGGATGAGTTTGCCGTTTCCAACCTGATATTCAACTACCAGAGCCAGGCTGCGGTTGGTGAACCAGTCGTCGATGATCCTGACGATCGGCTGGTAAGAGGTATCGGGCTGGTTGATGATCAAGGGTTTGGCCCTGCTGATGATGTCCCACCACTGGTAATTGGTGTGGTATTCGGTGGGGAAATCAGCAAGGGCAGGATGCTTGGGATCGCAGAGGATGCCGAGTGTGTGCGGAGCCTGACCGCGGGTCCAGGCCGTGTTCCAGAAGATGCTGGAGAAGCCGAGTGCGATATTGCCTCCTTTATCCGCAGCAACGCCATCCGGGCCCAGGGCCAGGATAGCCGATCCGCCCTGTTCCAATAATTTCACCAGGGCCGGGGTGATGGCACCAAATACGGGGATCGAAGTGCCTGTAGTAGAGCCGGTTATAACCGGCTGTATAACCGGCTGTACAACCGGCTGTATAACCGGCCATTTATTGGGGTAGACCCAGAAGTCCCAGGAATTTGTGTGGTTAGCGATTGAAACTTCCATGGTAAATTTTGTGGCAACGGTGACAGTTGACAAAGGCCACTCAAAGGGCGCGATTGACGTATTGGTTCCGGTAGGTATGGATTGTGCCGGAAACACCTTTTCACTTACAATTGGTCCCTCGGAACTCTTAATTCTGATTTTCACATCCTCCTTCAAGTCTCTCGCGCAAAAGTTCGCAACCTCGATATCCGCCCGGAAAACATCAGAGTTTTGAAGGACCATCCTGTCGATTCTGGCAAGTGGGGTAACCGCATTGCAGAACCCACTGTATTCGGCAGGCGAGATATAGCCTTTCTCTTCCCAGAACGGGTCGAGGACACCGACCAGTGCGGTGCCCTGACCGGGGAAGTCGTGCAGGTCGAGGAGCTGGAAGCCGGCCATGCCGGGGGTTCTCAGTGCAGCCTCAATATCAGCCTTATAACAAAGAGCCTGTAATTTGCCCGAGGCCAGGAGGAATTGAGAAGAGAGATTTCCGAGGTTGGAAGATTCAAGGGTTTCACGAAAAATCTCAAAGTTCTTAGGTTTCAGGTTGCCGGTGTATTTCGGTATTTCGTTGAAGTTAGGGTAAACGCACCACTGTCCGATCTCATGGCTCACCACCGGCTTGTCCGGGAATTGGGCGGCCATGATTTCCCTGAAATCGAACCGTGTCTGGGGGGGCTGTGTATTTATGATGCTCCCCAGTCCCTGGCCCCAGCCCTGAATACGGGGTTCCGGCCGACAGTAGAAGTCCTGGGAGGGGATGGTTGGCCAGCCCGATGCAGCCGTGTACACCCGGCGGCTATCCTTGTTTTTCCAGTGGGTCACAAATTCATCGAGAAAGGCCACCTGGTTGCTGCCGCCCGGCTCATTGCCGTAGGACATCATTACGAAGGAAGGATGGTTGCCGTATTCGTTAACAATCCGCTCACTCTCGTCATACAGCCATTTATCGAATTCGTTGCCCGTACCTACATTGGCCCAGGCTCCGCACTCCACATACAGGTAGATCCCTTCCATGTCGGCCGCGGTAAAGGCTGCCTCGGGCGGGCACCAGCTGTGGAACCGCATGTGGTTGAGTCCGTGTGATTTTATAACCCGATAAATGCGCTGCCACTCTTCCACTCCCAGGGCGGGATAGCCGGTTTTCGGAAAGATGGCGCACTCCAGTGTGCCGCGCAGGAAGGTGGGCCGGCCGTTGATTGTGAACTGCGTACCCTCTGCTTTGAATTCCCGCATTCCAAACAGTATTTCCTGAAGTTCCGCCCGTCCGGTTGATTTCAGGGTAACTTCCAGATTGAGCTGGTAGAGGTTCGGACTGAACTCATCCCAGAACTGACAGGAATCACCCATTGGATAAATGAATTCGAACGCTTCGCTGCCAGCCGGAATCTCCTTAATGAATTTCACCGGACTCATCACGATCTGGCTGGTACCGGCTTTAAAGACACGGGCTTCAAAGGCGATCTCTTCCGGTTGGTCCGATGTGTTCTCAAAACCGCCCATAACCTTTAGCACCCGGTTTTTTATATCGGGATACACCTTGACAGGCCCGAGGGCCACGGTCGGAAGGGCTTCCAGCGTGATGCCCCCGACGATGCCGTTCCAGTTGCCCTGTGTGTGGTCGCTCACGCTGTGGGCATTCACGCCCACATCAACAAACATCCGGTTGTCCGCACGGATGGTGAGCAGGTGCCGGCCGGGTTTGGCATATTTTGAAAGGTCATACCGGTGCGGGGTGGCCAGGCTGGTCTCTTCTCCCAGCGGGGTATCGTCGAGCCAGAGGGTGGTGGTCCAGTGGCACCGTTCGAGCGTGAGGATAATCCGCTGGCCCTTCCATGCCGGTGGGATCCGGATCTCCCGCTGGTACCATGCGGCGCCCACATAATAAAAATCGGGCTGCAGCCAGAACGGGATTTTGATGTTCCCGGGCTTTCGGTATTTCTCGTATTTATCGGCCGAGTACCACGACTGGTCAACCACCTGCCCCGTCCACGCTGTATTCACCCCCACGGCAAACCCCTTTCCGTTGGAATCCAGTGTGCCCGGGAGGTGCAGCGTATCATCCGGAAACTGGGTCAGATAGTATTGCTGGTCTATTCCCTGATCCAGACTATCGATAATGAAATTCCAGGAGCCTGATAAGTCCTTTTTGTATTCTGTTTTATTGCACGCAAAAGAGATTACCAGAACAGAAATAAGGAGGAGTTTTGTTTTCATGTGGAATGTGGACATGTGATATTTTTCTCGCAAAGACGCAGAGACGCAAAGAAGGAAGGCAGATGCGAACTTTGCGGCTTTGCGACTTTGCGAGAAAATTTATTTCAGAGAAATTTCAACTTTGACCGAACTTGCATTTACCGGAATCGAAAATAGCCAGTTTTCTCCTGATTTTGCGCCTTTCACCGGAATTCCGTTGGCGGTGAGGCGGATTGTGCCGTTGTGAGGGGTGTGGATGGTTAATAGTGAATGGTGAATGGCTGAAAGACCGATGACCGATGACCGCAGACCGCCGTCGGTCGTCTGTCGTCGGTCATCCGTCGTCGATCGTCCGTCCTCAGTCTTTCGTCCGTCAATCGTCGTCGGTCGTCGGTCTTCGATCCCGAACGAAATCTTGCGGAAGTCCTCGCTCAGCCGGATCGGCTGCTCCGCGGCAAACCCATCCCTTTCCAGCTCCAGACTCACCCGGTTGGCTCCGTCGATGGCGGAGAAGCGGGTGCGAAGGCCGTCGCGGGGGATGATGCTGAATTCTTTTCCGTTCTGAACCAGTTCGCCGCCGTACCCGATCCACCCGAATATCGCGTCACGCGTTACGATGGTCCGGGCCATGCGGGTGGAAGCGCCGTAGCCGAGGTCGATCTCGCCGTCGTAGTGCCACGGTCCGCGCGGCACCTCCTTGCGGATCCAGGCATTGCCCCATTTGGAGTTGTTGAAGGTCCAGCCGCTGGCGCCGTCGTTTTCTTTGCCGGGGTACCAATAGCCGTAATTATCCTCCGGCTTGCCGCTGTTCATCAGGGCCCAGTGACAGAGATACGAGGCGTACCCGAGCTGGATCCAGTCATCGGGCCTGGCTGAAAAATTGATCCCGTAATCGAGGATGCCCCAGCCGCCCATGTTGGCCATATAGCTCATCGAGCCACCATCGGAACTGGAGGTGAAATCGGCACCAAGGAGGTAATACATGGTCTCCAGCCAGCCCCGCACGGCCAGTCCGCCCATCAGCTGACGGTCCATGAAAGCCCTCGCATCCTCCTGTTTCACAACCGGATGCGAATACCATTTCTGATATTTCTTATCGTACCAGAGGTTCGAATCGGGCTCCATCTTGTTCAGGGTTCCGTACTTCGCCAGCGCATAGCTCGATTCAAAAGCTGTCCGGTCCAGACTGTACTCGCTCCGGAACGGATATTTATCGTCGTACACAAAATATTTCACCTTCTTTTGCCACTCAGCCTCCAACTCTTGACTCTTTCCTCTTTCGTCTTTCTTCTTTAACTCCTCAATTAGATCAACGATCACCAGTTCATTATAGCATCCCCATTTATACGTCTCATACCACGGCAGTATCTCGTACGGATACTGAAAATAGGCCTTTGCAGTCTGGTAGGCCCGCTCGAGGTACTCATCGGCGGTGAGGTAGTGTACCTTATCGGGATAGAGTTTTGCAATCTGATACATGTGCCAGTAGAGCATGATGATGTGCGGGTAGTCGTAGGAGCGCCAGACGTTCATTTTGTCGAGGTTGCGGTTTTTCATGCCGGCGCGGAGGAGCGGATCGCGGTTTGCCATCCAGTTGGGGGTGCCGTAGATGCCATAGGGGTAGGGCGTTTCCTGATCGGTGCGCTGGAGCTTGCCCCAGACGAAGTTTTTCAGGTAGTATTCCACCGAGGCGATCTCGGCCGGATCGGGGTAGACCACGTTTTTGGCGGCCACAAACGGCGCCTTGCAGAGGGCCGGATCGTCGCAAGCCAGCACGTAGCCCCACCAGTAGTCGAACCCGTCGGTGTTATCGGGCCCCCGCAGCACCTTCTCCTTCATGTCGTACACCGAATAGAGGCCGTTGTACCACCTGGTGCTGTCACGGTGCTGCTGATGGTTGACAATGAACGAACTGCGCTTTTTTAACAGCGTTTCGAGCGGCTCGCAGGAGAAGAACTCGAGGTAGGTTTTCAGACCGTTGTTGTACCAGATCGTCAGTTTGTTCTCGCCGGGCTTTCTGAATGTAACCTGATATTGGAGGTGGTCATCGGGGAACTCCCGGAGGTAGGTGATGGTGGTTTTATCCCGATATTCCGCCGTGATGGAATCGATCCGGTTTTTCGTGTGGAGGGAGAAACGGGCGGAGAGATCGGAGGGAATGGTCATGCCGGGGACCACCCGGATATCGAACAGCCCGTTTTCGTAAAGCAGCTGCCGGAGCTCATCGAAGCTCTGTGCCCACTGGAAGCGCAGTCCGTATGTTTTCTTCGCGGTGGCCGATCCGGTCTTGCCCAGCTCCAGCATGGTGTTCGGCTGCCGCCAGGTACCACGGGTCTCGCGGCCGGCGGTTAACCCGGAGTGGATGAAGGCCTGATAGCTGCCCCGGCCCGTAAAGTACTCGAACTGAGTGCCCGGCTGCACCGTCACCAGCAGGTAGGGGGGCATGCCCGAGGGTTTTGTAAAATACAGGAACGACCCGTTTCCCTGGATAAAATGGTGCTTGGTGAAGCACTGCTCAAAAATGTACGCCGGATCCTCGCCCCCGGGCGTGCGCCAGGGGAACGGGATCGCCAGGTCCCCGATCGTCACCGGAAACTCCATCATGCTCTCAATCTCAATCTGATACTCCAGCGATCTTTCCCCCAACGAATACGTCTGCGTCATCTTCAACGGCATCCCCGGTATGTAGTCTTCAAATACTACCCCATCCTGATCATCTTGTTTCTTAACCTCTTTATCTTTGTTCTTTAATCTTTCTTCTTTCGTCTTCATCCGCGTTTCATCCTGATAAAGATCCAGCCAATCCCCCGGCCCCACTCTATATCTCACCACCGGCTTGCCAAAGGCGCCGGAGAAGAGGTTGGCTTGGGTAGTGTCTTGTGGGCAGGAGAGAGCGACCAGCCCGCGGGGCGAGAAGGTAGCTTTGAGGTTCTTGTTCTCCAGAGACTGCCCGAAGGCGAAAGGACAAAGGCGAAAGGCGAAAGAAAGAGAAAAGAAAAGAAAGATGGATTTCATTGGTTGCGGGTTTTTCAGGATATCAGAGAATGGCAAGAAAGTTAAATAAATGATGTGTAAAATTTCAATTATCCACTGGGTGTTGCATACTTAATGCCGAAAGGACCCAGCGTGCAATCTTAAAGCAAGCGGAGATTGATGTTGAGGAATTCCAGAGGGATTCTTAAGCTGGTTTGGCGAATAACCTTCTGATCGCTATTTTTGCCACATGAAATCACTCATTATCAAAGAAGAGGACATTAAGGACCTGGTCGCCAACTGGGGCTATAGCATTGTGTCGAACCACATCTCGGTGGACGGGATGAAGGTGGGATTCATGTACCGCGAAGAGCGCATGGACAAGGAAGACAGCGGCTGGCGGTTCCTCTCCGGTACCGAAACCGATGAGTACCTCGACGATCCCGAAAACAGCAAGGCGCTGGCCGTGAATGTGGTTGCGAACCTTGACCCCGCCATACTTCCCTACCTCAAGTACAAGGTAGGAAGTGAACTGGAGCGGGTTAGCGGGGCTGACACATTTCAGGAGTTGAAGGATGAGGTTTGAGGCTACAACGTTGAATCTCAAACTTCAAAATCCAATGCCGATGCCAACGGGCCAGCTATTATACTGATATACCCCGTATTCCTTATACCCCGGACAAATTGTGTA
>Ga0154558_1108_pt4 | contig 21454 bp, 16 predicted proteins | sample RifGroF2_FD_105701 | JGI IMG/M metagenome (GOLD analysis project Ga0154558, IMG submission 105701) | Bacteroidetes bacterium GWF2_49_14 | reverse complement strand
CCCCCATGACCCCATGCCCCCAAGCCCCCCCTGGCCCTTCCCGATCAACGATTTCCGCAAATCCTGCCTCCTCTCCGGCCTCGACCTCATCGACTACCTCGCCGCCCTCAAGCCCGAAATAGAAAAATACGAACAATCAAGATGAACTACCGTATAACCGTTCTTCCCGGCGACGGGATTGGTCCCGAGGTCTGTGCCGAAGCGATCCGGGTGATGAATGTGGTGGGTGAGAAATTTGGACACCATTTCATATGGCAATACGGACTCATCGGTGGTTCCGCCATCCGCGAGACCGGCAGCGCCTATCCGGAGGAGACTCACCTGAAATGTCTCGATTGCGATGCGATCCTGTTCGGTGCGATCGGCGATCCGCTGTACGACAATAATCCCGATGCAAAGGTTCGTCCGGAGCAGGGACTCCTGGCCATGCGCAAGAAACTCGGACTCTTTGCGAATATTCGCCCGGTGCGGATCTGGCCCGATCTTCTGCATATGTCACCCATCAAGGAAGACCGCGTGGCCGGCGCCGACCTGGTGGTAGTCCGCGAGCTCACCGGCGGCCTCTATTTTGGCGAGCCCCGCGAACTCCGCGATAATGGCCGGGTTGCCGTGGATACCTGCCTCTATTCGGTGGAAGAGATTGAACGCATTGCCCGGGTGGCCTTCGAAATGGCCGGCGGTCGCCGCAAGAAGGTAACCCTGGTGGACAAGGCCAACGTGCTTGAAACCTCACGCCTATGGCGCAGGGTGGTAACCCCCATGGCTAAGGATTATCCCGATATTGAGCTCGATTACATGTTCGTGGATAATGCAGCCATGCAGCTGATCATCAACCCGAAACGCTTCGATGTGATCTTGACCGAAAACCTGTTCGGGGATATTCTCTCCGATGAGGCCAGCGTCATATCGGGCTCAATCGGACTACTGCCTTCAGCCTCCATCGGCGACCGTGTTCCGCTCTTTGAGCCGATACACGGTTCCTATCCCGACGGGGCAGGGAAGAACGTGGCCAACCCGCTGGCCACGATCCTCTCCGCTGCCATGCTGCTCCGTATGGGCCTTCATCTCACGGCCGAAGCCGACGCGGTTGAGACTGCCGTTGAGCAGACCATCCGCGCCGGCATTTTGACCTGGGACCTGAACCGCGACAACCCAAGGAGCACCAGTGATGTGGGCACCCACGTTGCTCATGTGTTAATGGGTGGTTAAGGGATAGTGAGGTATTGTGAGAGATGGTGAGGGATTGTGAGGCCCCCTCACACTCACACCCACACCCACACCCACACTCTCTTCCCCCACACTCCCTTCACTCTCCTCGTGGTAACATTAATGTTTGTAGGGGCGACCCTTGCGGTCGCCAGGCAAATTTTGTGAGCCACAGCAGTGGTATCATTTTAATTTCGGGGGCGTCCGCAAGGAGGGCGACCGCAAGGGTCGCCCCTACGAAACATCCGCGTGAAAAATATTAAGGAAGCAGGTGAGGAGAGTGTGGGTGTGGGTGTGAGTGTGAGTGTAGTGAGGTGTAGTGAGGCCACCTCACAACTCCTCACCATTCCTCACCATTCCTCACCACCCCTCACAGCTTTACCCTGAGGCCCGTACTAAACCCCGCATACCCCATTACCTCCGGATTCCAGCCGTGATGTTCAAACGGATCGCCGTTATCAAAATCGGTCACCAGCACATTCAGGCTCCCTCCGGCATAGATCCCCAGGTGGTTTGTCAGGTCAAAACTCAGGTTCAGGTTCAGCCGGCTGAGGGAATTGAGGCCATTCGTAAACCAGCCGCCTTCGTTTATATGGTAGGAAAGGGCTTCAATTCCGATATCGATTCTCCGGCCAACCGGCACCAGCGTGCCTATCCCGTAACCGAATCCCCAGCGCAGGGTGCCGCTGTGGAAAGCGCTGCCGGCGGAGAATATATTGTAGAAACGCCGTACCCCGGTTTTATAGCTGATCTCGCCAAACAGCGTTTCGTTGCCGCCAATCTGGATCACGTTGTACCCGTGACGCACAAAACTCAGGAACCCGATCGGGATGCCTTTTTCAACCGAATCGGCAATATTTACCACACCAACCTGGACTCCGCTCAGACTCCTGGCGTAATTCACAAACCCCGATGCCTGCACCCCCTGGTGCCTGCCGGTAGTCACATTGGCGAACCCGGAGGCCTGAACCCCTTTGGTGTCGCCCACCGTGACATTGGCGAAGCCCGTAGCCTGAACCCCCTGCACATCCCCAACCGCTACATTGGTAAAGCCCGATGCCTGGATGCCGTCAACCGTGTCAAGGGCCACATTGGCGAAGCCCGATATCTGGCTGCCGATCAGTTTTTTCTGATTGTAATTCCAGTATCCGGCAATCTCCAGTCCCCTGGCACTTCCAAGGGTGTTGTTGCAGAATCCGGCAATCTGGATGCCGTCCATATCCCCCTTCAGGGCATTGGCAAATCCTGCTACCTCAAGTCCCTTCAGTCCGCCGGAATAACCGGCAAACACGTTCAGGGATATCCGGTTGGTGGTGTTCCACGATTCCAGCCCGTTGGTACCGAGTGGTGTGATCAGACTGATATGAAACGGGCTGATTCGTACGGAATCCTCAACGGGTTCCTGATCCTGAGCCTTTGCCATTCCTGTGGTTCCGGCAGCCAGAACTCCCATCAGGATAAAAATCTTTTGGAATGTCTTCATGATATTCTGTTTTGGGATCGGTTTGAACTGTTATTGACGGATTACATTACCACTGCCGGATACATGAAGCTCCACCTCCGGATTGCCGGCGTAATATACTGTGCCGCTGCCCGTAATGATTACCTTCAGGAACTCTTCCACACTCAGCCGGGCATTTCCCGAGCCGGTGATGGTAATCTCAGCATCCGTGGTTTTCAGGTCTTTCGCCAGGAATCCGCCCGATCCGGAAATCAGCAGGTCCACAGTTTCGGAGCTGCCATACAATTTCATGTCGCCCGATCCGGTGATCTCGGCATCCAACTCTTTGGAATCCGAATCGAGGTCGATACTTCCCGAACCGGTGATGAACAGTTTCAGTCGGTCGAGACCGGTGAACGGGGTTACCCCTTCAATGTCGCCCGATCCGGTAATGCCGGCCTTGGTGAGGGTGGGCATCGTGATGTAAATTTTGATCGGCCTGGCATAATGAACGATATGCCGGAAATGGATGGTCCAGATTCCGTTGTCAACCCGGTCGAGGTTGATCTCATCGATAATGTTTTGCTGCGCCTCGATGATCACCTCCTGCTCATCTCCCTGGGTGATATAAATATCAGCCGAAATGGTCGAGATAAATCCGTCGAAATCATCCAGTTGTACCGTCTCCTTTACAATGTCGCCGCGTCCGCTTACGCCGAACATAAAATCATCCTGGCAGGAGACCAGTACCATCGGAAGGATCGCAACCAGTGCGATCATCAGTTTTCTGCTACTCATTTTCATACTCTTCTTTTTTAATTAAGTTGTTTAATTGGGTTTACTCATAAGGATGACAGGCAACAGGGGGAATACCCCTATTGGAAGGCGAAAGAAAAAAGGCGAAAGGCGAAAGAAGAGAGAAGAAAGAAAAAGAAGAAAGAAAAAAGATGTGGGATCTCAGAAGTCTTTGACCTTGTACAAAATCAGATTAGGATTGTCATCTTCCATTAATCTGAACGTTGCATCTTTTCTTTAACCACAATAGACACAATAGTTCACAATAGTTGATAGCACTATTTCGGGGGCAATTACTCCCATGATTCCCTGTAACTATTGTGTCCTATTGTGCCTCTTGTGGTATTAAAAATGACAGTAGACATGACCTGAATCCGATCTCGGTTCAGCCTAAAAGCTGTATCCCACCGCCAAACCTCCGGATGGATGAAAGCCATGTCCGCCCTGATATTCATAAAACGGGGTGAATCCTGCCCGGACGATGAGCCTACCATCGGGTTTCTGATAGCGGTAACCAAGTCTTCCGCTGAGCAGGAAATCCCATTGTAGTTTCTCGTTTCCCTGAAGATCATGGCCCATTTCGGGAGTGATCACCTGCCCGACTCCAATCTCCAGGTGGTGCTTGCCAAAGGATACCAATTCGTTGATGCCCAAGGGTATCCAAACCGGACGGAACCCGACGGTTGGCGGAAAATAGGAAACCCCGGCCTGAACTGCCGTTTTAAAACGAGGTTTGTTTATCAGGATACGTTCGTAATTGGCGGAATAGATCAGGCCATGACCGAACAATTCAAATTGTACGCTGTTCCGGTGTGCAAATTTGGGTGGCCTGGAGGAATCAGTTTGAGAAAAGGCTGTTAATCCGATTCCCGACAGGAGGATAATGAAAAGGTGGAATTTCATCGCAGCAGGAGGTTGGTGTTAGTACAATAACGGTACATTTTGCTCCATTATTGTCCCAGCCCCGCAGGGGGAATATCAGGTATTTTTACCCTAGAGGGGGTAAAAATATCCGATAATTTACCCCGTGTAGGGTGAAAATTATCTTTGTTATGATGACCTTAAACGCAATTGTGAATTTTATTCCGTAAAACCACGTTCCTGAATTATCAGGGATAAACAAATTTCAAGTGCCTGGTTGTTGAATCATTGCATAAAACATACAGGGCAGCAGAATTTAAGGTGTGACCTGAACTTACTGTGGAAGCGAAGCAGGTAAAAACACCCATCCCGTTTGAAATATTCGATTGTGGCCGGACCTCCGTTGACAGATCAGCGTTAACTGAGTGGAAATAGTTGTAATAATCAGGATTACCCTTCCTGATGATGAAGTCGATACTGCTAAACCGTCTGGAATCAACTTTTTCATTGGTATTAATCTGTCGGGCAATTCTGTTAAGAAAAACCTGGGGAGTCAGGTGCTGTTCTACCCAACGCTCATTAAAAGGGAATGGGCTGTTATAGGGAGGGTACATGGTTCTGAATTCAATTTGCTTTTGTTCAGAGGACCCGTCAATTAGGTTCTCAAAATATTTGAACAGGATCACAACTTCATAATAATAATAGGACTGCCGATAGAAGATAATCCGATAAGGAGTCTCATTGGAGAAGAAAATTTTCGTTGGAATGCCAGGCTTCGGTTCAACAAAAACGGGTTTCGATGGAATTTCGGTAACACAACGTATCTGTTGATTAATGTCCTCGATGTAAAGGGATAATTCAAATTGACCCTTAACCAAAAAATCAGGATCACCGTTATTAGTAAAATCATTCTTATGTCCACAATAAATCAGGTTCCGCCCTGATGTGAAAATCCCATCCTGTTTTTCAGATAAATCCATCGGGACGAGATTTATACTGGCAACCTCATTATTATTGTTTAGATAGTCAAGCCTGGCGGAAACAGAAACAAAGTACCGTTTGGATTCATCACTGGCTAAAACCATAGCATCTGAATCCCCGGAAAAGGTTCGTTCGAGCTTAACATAGAATATGCTGTCAGACGGATCAAGTACTCCGTAAATCACAGGCACCGGAGGACTGTTTTTATACGGTACCAGTTCATTGTCGCAAGAGACTATAAAAACCGCCAGGGGTAAGGTCATTGCGATACCCAAAATGAGACTCGTCAAGGATTCTGGCAATGTTTTATTTCCGGGATACCATTTCATAGAAAGCAAGGATTTCCTACCTGGTAAGTTGTCTAAACTGCAACGTTTATCAAAGTTAAGGGTATTTATGTGGGTAAAAAACAATAATAAATGCCCACGTATTGAAAACGTGGGTGCCTCATGCCCATGTTCTTGTTAAAACCGTATCCCCGCCGTTGCCCCGATCCAAACATGCACCGGAATATCCCCTGCCATTTGGTTATGCAGCGGCCAGCCAAAAAGTAATGGCAATGTGGAACTACCGGGGTCTGCAGGGTCCAGTCCGGCAAACCCGTTGAGGGTGGGCCCCAGCACCAGCTTGAAATGTTTGTCGAGCTCGATATCCAGAGTGGGGGAGAAGCGCACCAGCCCGCCCTTGTACCCGATGAAATTTTTGTTATCGGAAATATAGCTGCCGGTAAGGTCCATGCTCAGAGTCAGCTTTTTGGCCAGGCGGATCTGCGATCCCACCCCATAGCCGATGGAAAGCCAGTCCTGCTGCAACCCGGCCGTGAGGATGTTGTAAAAATGCCTGACTCCGGTCTTGAAGCTCAGGTTGAGCGGAAAGAGCTCATTGGCGGTTATTTCCAGGGTGTGATACCCCTTCAGCACGAAGCTGAACACCCCGATGGGCGCCCCGAAACTCACGGTATCGGCGAAATTGAATGGAGCCACCTGCAAGCCCTTAAGCTCGGTGGCATAATTCACGAAACCCGCCGCCTGCATTCCTGTATTGGTGCCGGATGCAATATTCATGAATCCGGCGGCCTGTAACCCCGTAACGTTCCGGGCATAGTTTACGAACCCCGTCGCCTGGGCCACCTTAACATCCTTGATGGCCACATTGCTGAACCCCGAGGCCTGGAGGCCGTCCACATTCTGGCTGGTAAAATTGCTGAATCCCGATATTTGTGCGCCGTACATCGGGCCGCGCAGCACATTGCTGAATCCGGCCAGCTGTACCCCGCGGATCGTATCCATCACCACGTTGCTGAATCCCGATGACTGCAATCCCGTGAAAGACCCGGCATCGACATTGAAAAAGCCCGAGAGCTGGACTCCCTTGCTCTTTTTTCCAACGATATTCCCAAATCCCGATACCTGAACGCCGTACATCTCATTCCGCACCACATTGAGGAAACTTCCCATTTCAAGACCCCTGATGCCGCCGGAATAGCCGGCGAAGATATTCAGCGACAGGCGGTTGGTAATCAGACCGGACACGAATCGGTTACTGCCGATAAAGGGCAGGAAGGATACCTGGGCCCAACGTCTCTCCACCACCTCGATGTTGTCGGCAGTTATCCTCGTCTTGGCCGGTACCAGCGCTTTCACCAGCTTCCGTTCATCCAGGCTGGAAACAGCGTGCTCCGGCAGCGGATTCCCGGCTGCTGCCCTGGGTTTCGGGGTCAGTGTGATGTTCACCAAGGGCTGCTCCTTTGGCTTTACTACAATCAGGGTATCCAGATATCCGGCTTTGCTGTAGCTCAGGACCTGCTGGTCCCTGTCGCCCGGAACCGTCAGGGTATAATAACCCCTCGAATCCGTGGCGGACACAAACATCCCCTCAACTTCATAAATACTTGCAGATGAAATAATTGCGCCGGTCTGGGCGTCGTAAATATACCCGGTGATTGTATATTCCTGATTCCGCTCGCTTTTCGGTATGCGTTTGGCCGGAGCATCCGGAAGAAGAATAATATGGTTGCCCAGAACTTTGTAGCGATAGCCTGTACCCATCAGGTTCTTAAGAATCTGATTAACAGTCTGATTGGATGCATGAACGGAAACAATGCTGTCGCCGGGCAGGATCTCGGAATTATAGGAAAACTGAAATCCGCCCGAATCCCCGATTTTCGGCAGGGCATTCTTCAGTTTCATTCCATTCAGATCGATGGATATTTTTTTCTCCAGATGGTTGGTCTGGCCAGATAGAATGGGGTTTCCAGCGACCAACATCGGAATAATAAAATACAAGGCAGATCTATTCCACTTCATCGGTGCAACCCTTTCCTTTAATGATATACTTCTCCTGCTCCCGGCTCAGCTCCAGGTCGAATGTGGTGGCCACAACCTCCAGAATCTGGTCAATCGTTTCATCGGTAAAGGTGGCCGACAGCAGGCAATCCAGAATGGTATCATCCTCAACTCCGATATCCGCCTTGTAATGTTTCTTCAGGAGGTTGAAAACCACAGAGAGCCGGGTCTCCTGGAAAATCAGTTTCCGGTTGGCCCAGAACAGTTCATCCGGACCGATATCCGCCGGTTTCCCGATTTCTCCCGTACCCGCCTTAACCATGGCCCGCTCACCCGCTTTCAGAATTGACGTCAAGGTATCCCCGGTAACCGGATCCACATAACACACTTCCACTTTTCCACTTTCCACAAACACAAGGAGGTCAGCGCCGGGAATTGCCTTCACATGGAAGGAAGTCCCCAGCACCGTAACCATCCCGATGCCAGCATCTACCACAAAAGGCTTTAAACTATCGGGTTCAACCTGGAAGAAAGCCTCCCCTTTCAGTTTCACGGATCTTGTGTTTCCGGTAAATTTTTCCGGAACCGATAGCTCCGTATTGGAATTCAGCATAACGGTAGAACCATCAGTAAGGGTATCCAGCACAACCGTTTCGGCGCTGGCAATGGTTACGAATTGGGTCTCATTTCGTTCTTTCAACATCCGGGTAAATACTATGGAAACAAACCCCAAAACCAAAACCGCGGCAATGGCGGTGATGATGCGGATAAAATGCAAACTGGGCGCACGCGGTGACGTTGGTTTGGGCGCGTCGTCACCCAACACGGGCGCACGCGGTGACGCCCCTACAGGAACATCAACGATTTCAACCAATTCAACCGATTCAACCAATTCAACCGGTTCAACCAATTCAACCATTTCAACCCGCCTCACCATCGCCTCCCACGCATCGTCCGCATCGTACCTCACCTCCTCCGGATCCACCCGTCCGGTCTCGGCCCACGTTTTCCGCAGGCTTTCGTACCATGCGCGGTTCTCCTCCGATTCCTGAAGCCAGGCCTCTACAGTTTTGCGCCCTGCCCCGGATATCTCGTCGAGGAGGTACAGCACCAACAGCTTCTGGATGGTATCGGTCGGGTCCTTTTTCATGTTGCCTCTATCGGTATGACAGTTCACAATCCATTATCACTAACCATATGTCGGATATATTTTTATTCATCGCGGAAGAGTCCTTTAAAGATCAGGATCAACAGTGGCAGGTAATCCACCAGGTTGTCGCGCAGGAATTTTAAGGCCTGATACATCTGGTTCTCCACGGTTTTTACCGATATCCCCAGCCGGTCGGCGATCTCACGGTACTTCAGCCCATCGAACCGGCTCATGATGAAGATTTTACGCCGTTCAGTCGGCAGCTTGTCGATGGTTTCCCGGATCCGTTGTTCCAGTTCCGATACAATCGCTTCATCGATATACCGGGACTCGGCATCCTTGATATCCTCCTCATTCAAAATTTTATAGGAATCCCTCACCTGGATGTGCTCGATCAGGTTCATGCATCCGTTCCGCACGGCCCGGAACAGGTACGATTTCAGGTTGGTCTGGATTTCGAGCTCGGCCCGGTTCTTCCACAGCTTGAAAAACACCTCCTGCACCACATCCTCCGCAGCATCCGGGTCATTGACAAACAGATTCGCATACGCGCACAGCTTTGGGTAGTTCGATTTGAACAGCTGCTCGAAACCGGCAATATCTGCGATTGCTGCTTTCTGGGTCGCTATGCCTGGTGCTGGCGCCAAGTTTTGTTTCGGGTTATCGGGTCGTTAAAGATAGGGAACTCTCCGCGATCCACGTCAACGTCTGGCTCACTGACACGCGATCCACCTCATCCCCCGGCCCCTTCTCCCGCACTCCCTGCGGTCGTGGGAGAAGGGGAGGGAGCAACTGCGAAGCTTTATGTAATTTGATACATTCTTGATAAGACAGATCCATTAAAGTATTTATTCTCGCACAATGAACGTCTCCCCTTCTCCCGTGAACGCAGCGATAGCGGAGTGAGCGCGGGAGAAGGGGCCGGGGGATGAGGTGGATTACGATGCCAAGGGGTCGGTGTATTATTCCTTCACCCTCTCAAACTCCAGATCCTGAAAATCATAGCTGAAATCCGTCAGCGGCGATACCGGCTTCATTTTAATTCCTGAGGCTTTGCCGTCATAGCCGGTCTGGAACAGCACAAATGCATCGGCATCCAAGCTCCGGTCGTTCCATTTGGCGATGTAGGTCTGACCCTGATAATAGAGCAGCTCGCCGGCCAATCCGGGCGACCGCTTCGACCGGAACCACAATTTGCCCAGATTTTCTTCTATGGTGATCTCCCCGAACCAGGGGTCCCGATACGTCCCGGTTATCAGTTCAGGCTTCGGCCGGCTGCCGACATCCCCTGCCTGTTGCTTCGCCACCTCCGCCCAAACCTGCTGAACCGTCTTATCTGCCTGCTCCCCACTCTTTATCACTCTATCACTTATCAACTTTATCCACTCAATCCCTGTAACCCCCAGGTACCCGTCCTTTATCTGGTTCGCAACGGCCGTAAACGCCGCCCCCACCTGCTGATTCGTCAGCACGATAATCCCCAGGTTCAGCTCGGGATACATCAGGATCTGGGTTACCATGCCGGCCAATCCGCCGGTGTGCGAGACCTCAAGATAACCTTTCACGTCGGCCAGCCGGAACCCCAGTCCATACGCGGCAAAATGAGTGTTGTAGGGCGGTGCGGTGCTCACGCCCATCAGGGTTTGCGGGGTCCACAAGTCTTTATGTACCTGCTTGCTGATCAGGGTTTTATTATCCGTTCCAAAAACCCCTTTGTTCAGCAGCATCCCTACCCATTTGCTGAGGTCGTACACGCTGGAATAAATACCCCCGGCGGCATTCATCAGGTCTCCCGTGGTTCGCGGAATCACCTGCACCTTGCCGTCAACGGCCCCGTGCGGTGCAATGGTGTTGGAGGTGTCGCACAGCCTCGACCAGGAGGGCGCGGTTTCAGTCATGCCGAGGGGCTCCAGAATCCGGGTTCTTACAAAATCTTCCCAGCTTAATCCCGATATTTTACTAACAACCTCACCGGCAACGATATACAAATTGTTGTCATAATCATATTTGGTCCGGAACGGTGAAACCTGCTTCAGATACCTCAGATTATGAATGATATCTGCACGCGTAAAATCACTCCCGTCGGGCCAGATCATCAGGTCACCGGCTCCGAGGCCCATCCCGCTCCGGTGAGTAAGCAGATCCCGGATCGTAAAATCCTGGGTCACATAGGGATCATAGAGCCGGAACTCCGGTATGTAATCCACTACCTTGTCGTCCCAGCGCAGTTTCTTTTCATCCACCAGCATGCCCAGCGCAGTGGCCGTGAACGCCTTGGAATTCGAGGCGATCCCGAACAGAGTATGTTCATTGACCGGTTCGCCTGTTTTCAGCGACCGCACCCCATATCCCTTCGCCAGCACAACCTTTCTGTCTTTCACAATGCCCACCGCAATGCCCGGTACATCAAAGGTTTTCAGCGCCGTGGCCACCAGGTTGTCAATGGCCGCCTCCGTCATGGGCTGCGAAAAAGCCGGCAGCTGCACGGCACACATCAGGATAAAAGCCAGGAGAATAGAAGTACGGTTTTTCATAGGATACGAGGTATTATCATGCCAAAGATATAGCAAACGTTGCCGATTTTTTCGATACTTTTAACTTCGATGGTCAAATCACAAATAAGGCCCAAAGCAATTGTCATCCCCGCGAAAGCGGGGACCGGATGCCTGCGTACCAAGTTACCCCAAAGCACTTGTCATCCCCGCGAAAGCGGGGACCGGATGCCTGCGTACCAAGTTACCCCAAAGCACTTGTCATCCCCGCGAAAGCGGGGACCCCAACCCCTAAATACCTGATTATGAAAAAGCTCCTCCCCCTCCTCCTCACCCTGGCCCTCTTCTCCTGCCAGCAGAAGCCGGGTAGCAACTACATCAAAATCAATTCCGACGATAGCCCCGAGACCATCATCAAAAAGGCATCGAATGTAGCCCCTTCCGCCCGCCAGCTTGCCTGGCAGGATCTGGAGTTCACAGCTTTCATTCATTTCGGGATGAACACCTTTACCAACCGGGAGTGGGGCGAGGGAACCGAGGATCCAACCTGGTTTAACCCCACCGATTTCGATGCCAATCAATGGGTTCAGACGGCTAAGGATGCCGGGATGAAGATGATCATTGCACTCGGCAAGCATCATGATGGATTCTGCTACTGGCCATCGGCGTACACGGATCATTCGGTCAAATCATCGCCCTGGAAGAACGGCAAGGGCGACCTGATCGGTGAGGTGTCAAACGCCTGTCATGAGGCCGGGATTAAATTCGGCGTCTATCTCTCTCCCTGGGATCGGCATGAAAAGAGCTATGGAACAGATGCTTACAATGATCATTTTGTCAATCAGCTTACCGAATTACTTACGAATTACGGCGCGGTGGATGAGGTATGGTTTGACGGTGCCTGCGGCGAAGGCCCGAATGGTAAGAAACAGGTTTATGACTGGCTCCGGTTTTACAATACGATCCGCAAGTCGCAGCCCGAGGCAACCATTGCAGTTATGGGTCCCGATGTCCGCTGGGTTGGGACCGAATCGGGCTACGGCAGGGCAACCGAGTGGTCGGTGGTCCCGTATGGGGTAACCAATACCGATGCCGTTGCAACCAATTCCCAGCAGAAACCCACCGACGGGGTTTTTATTCCCACCGGCGACATGATGCAGCAGGATCTTGGCAACCGCAGCAAGATTGTTCATGCTCCGGCCCTGATCTGGTACCCCTCGGAGGTTGACGTCTCCATCCGTCCCGGATGGTTTTATCACCAGGCTGAGGATGAGCGTGTGAAAACCCCCGAAAAGCTTCTCGATATCTGGTTTGCTTCGGTGGGCCAGAACTCCCTGCTTCTGCTGAACCTGCCTCCCGATCAGCGCGGCCGGATCCACGAGAATGACGTGAAAGCCCTGACGGAATTCAAGGCTGTGCGCGATGCAATCTTTGAAGAGAACATGGCGCAAGGCGCAAGGATCAAGGTAAGTTCAACGGCAATTGGATTCAAGGCGGATAATGTTTTAATCCCGGGGCGTGAGAAGTCCTGGATGGCTAAAAAGGGTGAAACCAGCGGCTGGCTTGAATTTGAGCTGCCTGCCGTTAAAACCTTCGATTGTTTGCAGATCCGGGAGAATATTGAGTACGGTCAGCGGATCGAGCAGTTCTCGCTTGAGATCTGGAAAGAGAACCGCTGGCGCGAGGTGACCCGCGCCACAACGGTGGGCGCCTGCCGGCTGATCCGCTTTCTGCCGGTAACTTCCGATAAGGTCCGCATCCGGATCATCCAGACTCGAAACACTCCGTCGATCGCGTTTATCGGACTGCATAAACGGCTTCCTGAACTCACTCTGAAACCTGAATCCGGGGCTTTCCTGGATACCGTTCTGGTTTCCATCAACAGCGACGTGGAATCCAACTCGGTTTACTACACAATTGATGGATCGGAACCATCCGCTCAGTCACCGAAATACAGCGGACCCTTCACGCTCGGAAATTCCGCCCTCATCCGCGCTATTGCCATTGACTCGCGCGGGGTTAAGAGCTTTATCCGGGAGGCCAACCTGGTAAAGGCTACCTACTCCATCCGGTTCCCCAATCCGCCCAGTGCAAAATATCCACCTAAAAATCAGATTATTTTACTCGACGGCCGGAAATCGGATCCCGATTTTGCCAATGGCGATTGGCTGGGATGGGAGGGTGCCGACATGGTGATTGAGATCGATCTGGGCGAAACGAAGAATTTTAAAGGATTGAAAGCCGATTTCCTGAATGCCACCGGCAGCTGGATATTCCTTCCAACCTCGGTTCAGTTCGAATATTCCGAAAACGGCCGGAGCTGGCTGAGCGCCGGTACGGCACTCAATCCGATCGCTTGGGATAAAAATGTGAAGGCGCGGGAAGAATTTGGTGTGGATAAAACATTCAGGGCCAGGTATATCCGGGTAAAAGCGGTCAGCCCGAAAACCTGTCCCGCCGGCCATGCCGGAGCCGGGAATCCGTGCTGGATGTTTGCCGATGAGATAACCCTGGGGGGCCTGTAGAGACGCATAATAATGCGTCTCTACACTGCATCTGGCCAATGTACATCGTAGAGACGGATAATTATCCGTCTCTACAGGACCTTCGGCAAAAAAATAATCAACCCCACCACCGCCGTTGCAATGGCCAGAACCAGAACGGCAGCAGCCCCGAGATCCTTGATCTTGCCGATGACAGGATCATAATCAGGAGCTATTTTATCGGAAATACGTTCAATGATCGTATTAAATATTTCTGCTGAAATAACGATCCCTATACAAAGTGTTATTAGCATCCATTCCGCTGCCGTCAAATGAAAAATGATGCCTGCCGGGATCAGCGCGGCAATGAAAACCAGATAGATCCAGGAGTTGTGTTCTTCACGAAAGAGCAGCCCCAGACCCCGGAATGCAAATTTAAAACTTATGAACCGGGCCCTTATGGAGAATTTTTTGGTAGGCATGACTATCTTTATTGGTGTTTCAACCTTCACAAAATTGATTAAAAATTCGATGAAAACCGCATTATTGAATACGGGCAAAACGGGCGACCGCAGGCCGCCCCTACAGCGCCCCTCACCACTCCTTACAATTCCTCACCACCCCTCACCACTCCTCACCATTTTCCTTGCCCTTATGCTGGTGTCATGCGGAATGTCAACCGTCAAAGGCCCCGCAAGGGAAAACAACCTGATGTTTCCGGAATTGGCGAAGACCTGGGATGAAGGCCTTCCTCTCGGCAATGGCTGGCTGGGAGCGCTGGTGTGGCAAAAAGCAGGAGCGGTCCGTTTCTCGCTGGACCGGGCCGACCTCTGGGATCTCCGTCCGGTTCCCGAGCTGAGCCTGCCGGAATGGAATTTTAAATGGGTGATGCAGAAATGGCTTGAGAATGATTACGGAAAGGTTCAGGAGCTTTTTGATTACCGCGCGTATGACAATGCCGCTACTCCCACCAAAATCCCGGGTGCGGCACTTGAATTTACCTGGAATAGGTCTGGTGAACCGGCAACATCGGAATTAAACCTGGCCGATGCAACGGCTGCGGTTACCTGGCCCGATGGAGTCAGGCTCCGGACTTTCATTCAGGCTACGGAACCGGTCGGATATTTCCGGTTTACCAACGTACCTGATGAGTTTGCACTAAAGCTTGTGCCGCCTGTTTATCAGGACCAAAACAGGGCCGGACAGGTGGACGTGGTGGGTGGACAGGACCTCAGGCGCCTGAATTACACGCAGGGCAAAGTGGTTGAATCCCCCGGAAAGATGGTGTACCGGCAGGAAGGTTCGCTGGGGTTTTATTATATCGTATCGGTCGAATGGGTAAAGAAGGGTAATGAGATTACTGGAAGGTGGTCCATCTCCTCCTCGCTTTCCGATCAGAAGGGGCAGGCTGATGCCGGTAAAGTGACCGCTTCAGCTTCTTCCTACCCGTCCGCCTTCAGCAGGCACAAAGCCTGGTGGGCGAATTTCTGGTCGAAGTCCGATATCAGCGTTCCTGATCCCCTCTTGCAAAAGCAGTGGTATCTTGAGCAGTATAAATTCGGATCCGCCGCCCGCGCCGATGCGCCGCCGATCTCCCTGCAGGCGGTATGGACCGCTGACAACGGGAAATTGCCGCCATGGAAGGGCGACTTTCATAATGATTTGAATACCCAGCTCTCCTATTGGCCCGCCTATTCCGGCAACCACCTCGATCTGGAGGAAGGGTACCTGAACTGGCTCTGGGATATCAAACCGGTTTGCGAAAAGTACACCCACGACTACTTCGGTACTGGCGGGCTCAATGTGCCAGGGGTAGCTACGCTCCTGGGCGAGCCCATGGGAGGCTGGATCCAGTATTCGTTCGGACCCACCGTATCGGCCTGGCTTGCACAACATTTCTACCTGCACTGGCGCTATACCCTCGATCGCAATTTTCTGGAAACCAGGGCCTATCCGTATTTATCAGGGGTTGCTCAATATCTGGATGAATTCTCGGAAAAAGATTCAGCCGGCATGCGAAAGCTCCCCCTGAGCTCATCGCCTGAAATCCATGATAATTCACCCCGCGCCTGGTTTTCCCAAACCACCAATTATGATCTTGGGATGATCCGGTTTGCTTTTGGGAAAGCATCTGAACTGGCTGCTAAACTGGGAAAAACCACCGAAGCCGAAAAGTGGAGCCGGATACTGGGAGAATGGCCTCCCCTGGCCTCCGATTCAACCGGATTGAACTTCGCCCCGGGCCATCCCTATGCGGAGAGCCACCGCCATTTTTCACACCTGGTTGCCTGGCATCCGCTGGGAGTGATCGACTGGTCCGACGGTAAGGAAACGCAGTTGGCAATCTCGAATACTCTGAATACCATGGAAAAGATCGGCCCGGCCTGGTGGTGCGGCTATTCATACAGCTGGCTTGGAAACCTGTATGCACGAGCATTCGACGGAGAAAAGGCCGCCGCTGCCCTGACTGATTTTGCGAGGTGTTTTGTGCTGCCAAACAGTTTTCATGTGAACGGCGACCAGACCAAATCAGGGAAATCCAATTTTACGTACCGCCCCTTTACCCTGGAAGGAAACTTTGCCTTTGCCTCCGGACTTCAGGAGATGATGATCCAGTCACATACAGGGGTTATCAAGGTTTTTCCGGCGGTTCCTGCCGGATGGAAAGAAGTTTCTTTCCGCGACCTTCGGACCGATGGTGCCTTCGTGGTTTCCGCCGTCAGAAAGGGAGGGAAAACTATTGAAGTGGTTATCCGTGCCGAAAAGGGCGGGATCTGCAGATTGGCCGATCCTGGTGTTCCTGAGAAAATTCTGGAATATCCGGTTAAGCCGGGCGGGAAGATTGTATATCGGGTAAAGTAAAATAGAAAGAAGCTCCTTCACCTTTTTTACTCTCAACCCAGATACGCCCGCCATGCCGCCTGACAAATTCGCTGCAGATCTTGATGCCAAGCCCGGTTCCTGTCTCTTCCCGCGTTCCTTTGGATGTGTAATGAGTGCCTTTTTCGAATAACCGGTTGGTCATCTCTTCGTCGATCCCAATCCCCGTATCTGTAACAGAGATGCGGATTTCACCAGGCAACCGGAAGGCTTCCAGTGTGATGTCCGTCATCTCCGGGCTGAATTTTATTGCATTGGAAACCAGGTTTCTGATGATCGACCGAAGCATGTTCGCATCCGCCATAACGTGCATGTCTGGCGGGATGTCGATTATCAGATTCTGCCCCTTATTCATTAACGAATCCTCATAGAGGTGCTTGACATCCTTAATCAACAGACTGAGGTCCAGTTCTTCCGGCTGGAAGGCAATTTGCCCGTTTTCCGCCCTCGACCAGTCCAGAAGATTGTCAAGAAGCTCCTGAATTCTGGCTACAGAGTTTGAAAGCCCTTCAATTCTTCTTTTCTGAGCCGGAGGCTCCCCATTGTGATGGGCTTCCTCGTTCATCACAGAGATAAGACCAGCCAGGCCTGATATCGGATTCTTCAGGTCATGGGCAATCAGTGAAAAAAACTTATCCCGTGTCTGGTTCATGCGGACTTTTATCTTGTAATTCTGATAGAGCACCAGGCTGAGAGGGATCATCCCAATGAGGGCAAGTGCCAGAATCAGAATAATCATCCGCTGCCGGTTGGAGGCTTTTAACTGCTCCAGCTCATGTTGCCGCGTGGCTTTTCCCATCGCAATCTCTTCCATTCTGAACCGGTAGGATTGCTCTTGCCCTGAAAGATTTATCGAGTCTTCAATTACCGCAAGGCTATCCTGCAGCAGGCTGGCTTCGAGGACTGAGTTGTATGCATTTTTTGCCATCCCCTGATTAGCATACACCTCAGCCAGCGATAGCAGGTTTTCCATTAGAAGCTGAAATGCATTGGCTTTCCTTCCGTATTCGATCGAAAGATTCAGATATCGTATGGCCAGGTCGGGATGCCGGTTGGAAACCTCAAGGCCCATGGCCTGATACACCGAGGCGATCTGTCGTGGATCTCCTGATTTTTCAGCTGCCTCAAGGGCCAGATCAAGGTACTGCCGGGTTTCTTTTTGTTTTTCCTGAGCTGCATACGCATTGGAAATGTTTTGATAAACCAGCGATAAGTCGCTCCATTTCTGATGTCTGAGATGCTCCTCTACAGATTTATTGTAATAGATAATAACCGAATCAAGCTGGTTTCGAAGGACGTATACATTCGCAATGTTATGGTAAAACTTCAGCAGCATGACCGAATCATTGCTGCTGGATTGCAGTCCCTCCAGGTAATAGGACAGTGCTTTGTCGTAATCACCCAGCAGGTAGTTCACATTCCCAAGTCCATTGAGGGCATTAAGCTTGCCCGGCAGGTACTGGTTTGATTCCGATTCTACACGTAAATCAGTGTAAACCTGAGCTGCCTGGGCCTGATTACCGCATTTCCAGTAATAGGTTCCAAGATACCAGTATAACTCAGCCTCCGACCGGATATCAGTCAGAGTCTTGGCTTTGCTGATCGCCGTCGGAACGTATTGGGAAATCAGGAATTCTTTGTCCGTTTGGTAAACCTCATGACATAGATCAAGGGTTGTGCTTACGTACGTGATATCAGGCACTGAATCCCGGTCGAGAACTTTACAGAGAATGTCGACAGCACTTTGCGGGAATAGTTGAACTGCTCCGCAAAGGAGTACTATTATTAGCCAGATTTTTTTCATGCGTAACTTCCGTTCGGCAAATGTACGGAACTTGAAATTCAGGCAGCTAACTATTTGACAAATAAGTGAGCCTTGGCTACATTTTCCGCACCCATCTTAACCCGGTCACGGTCATAGGTCATCAAACCGTTGGTCTCGGTTTCAACATCCGTTGTCTGTGTATAAATAACCGCACTCAGCCCCGGGTTCTCAACCAATCGCGCAACCTCCAGGTAAAAGTTTCCATATTTCTCAAGCAGGGTATTGACATCCTGCATCTTCTCATATCCCCAGTTTTCCTCTTTCCACATATGTCCGGCGGTCATCAGGCCGAGTCCGCCGAATTCACCCAAAACAATGGCCCTCTTCTCCTCTGCCGGAGGAGCAGCCGGCTCAGGATAATGGTGAATATCCATCACGTCTCCGGCGCCCATGTCCGTCCATCCGCTGGCATGGTTTACCAGCCGGGTCGGGTCCAGTGTCTTTACATAAGCGGCAATCCGCTCCGTATCATATTGTCCCCATCCCTCATTGAACGGGACCCACATGATGATTGAGGGTGAATTGACATGCTCCTGCACAAGTTCTGTCAGCTCCGTTTCAAAATTGGCCTTGATCACCTCCAGACTGTCCTTGAATGCAGGAAGGTCAAAAACCCTGTAAAACATGCTGGGCATATCCTGCCATACCAGGATTCCCATCCTGTCGGTATGATAATAAAATCTGCGCGGCTCAACCTTTACATGCTTCCTGAGCATGTTGAATCCCATTTTTTTGATCATCTCCAGATCATATGCCATGGCTTCCTCCGTCGGAGGGGTGTTCAATCCATCAGGCCAGAATCCCTGGTCGAGCGGCCCGTTCTGGAAAACGAATTTATTGTTCAGCAATATCCGTGTGATTCCCTTTTCATCCTTGCCCAGACTGATTTTTCGCATTCCGAAATAGCCTTTGACCTGATCCAGAACAGACGAACGCCTGATGATGCGCACCTCCAGGTCATACAGGAAGGGATCTTCCGGGGACCACAGGCGGACATTATCGATGCTCAGGGTTGCTTCTTCCTCAGCATCAACTTTTTCGGTTCCAATCAGCTTCTTATTCTCATTAAATACCCTGATTTCAAGATCATCCGATGACCTCAGGTTCACTCCTTCAACTTTTACCGTTACCGTACCTTTGTCAATGTCGGGAACCGCCGTATAACTCCGGATGTAGCTTTTAGGAACCTGTTCGATCCAAACAGTCTGCCAGATTCCCGATGAGGAAGTGTACCAGATTCCACCCGGATTGTTGGTCTGCTTCCCAACCGGCTGGTACCCACCTGTAGTGGGGTCCTTTACGGAAACCACCAGGCTGTGGTTTTCACCGGCCCTGATGTGGTCCGTTATATCAATACTGAACGGGTCATAACCACCCTTGTGCGAGCCAATCTTTTCGCCATCGATAAAAACCTCGGTCTCCCAATCAACCGCTTCGAAATTGAGCAGTATCAGGCGCGATCGCAATTTAGCTGTAATCTTTAGTGTCCGGTGGTACCAGATTTTCTCATTCACACCCGGCTTCTGCATCACACCGGAAAGAGCCGATTCCACCGGATAGGGCACCAGAATCTTGCCATCCCAGTTTTTGGGTAACGGGGCCTCTGCCGGAGTGATGGAATAATCCCATAATCCATTCAAGCTCTTCCAGTTGTTTCGCTGCATCTGAGGCCTGGGATACTCGGTCCAGGTTTTTCCCGGAACCACCTCGGCCGACCAACGGGTCATCAACGGACCTTTTTTCTGTAGCCAGCCTGATGAATCTTCCCGGCTGGAACAGGCAGTCAGTATCATCCCCGCAAGGGGCAGAAGAAGCAATATCCGAATCCGTTTTATAAGGTTACGCATGGGTTTGTTTTTTTGGAATTACTTAAAAATCCGGTTTGTACCCGGTTCCTCATTCAGGACAAATTTAGGAATTTGCATAGTAAGCTCTCCCTTGCAAATCTGTTCAGTTAAAACTATTTTTAATCGAAACTGTTTTTAATAATAAAGAGTTGCATGATAAGAATAACTTTTATACTGATTTTGATGCTTGGCATTATGGCAGGATGCTATTATGAGTCCGAGGAACAGCTCTATTCCGGTTCGGGAACTCCCTGTGATACGGCCTCGGTAACCTATTCCGGAACCATTAAGCCCATCCTGACCAATAACTGCTTCGAATGTCACAACTCCGTGGACTATAACCTGCTGGGCGGCGGAAATAACCTGGAAGAATTCAGCACACTCAGGTCACTGGCCGAGCAGGGCACACTTATGAAGGCAGTCACGCATCAGCCCGGTTATTCCTTCATGCCAAAGGGCAGGGAAAAGCTGGATACCTGCTCGATTCAAAAGATCAGTAAATGGATCGAAAATGGAACTCAGAATAATTGATTTAACCATACGAAACAAAGTCATGATCAGAATCCGATATTTTGTTTTCCTGATATTGAGCATCGCACTTGTGAGTTTACCAGTACATGCCCAGAGTCTTAAGGATTTATTGGACGAGGAAACGCCGATAAAAAAGCTTTCGGTGGAAGCCCTGTTTAAATCGACGCGGATCGTTAATGGCCATTCTGCCAAACAACTGAAAGAGCGCGACCTGGATTACCGGATATCCCACCGTTTTGGCAGCGTAAACTCAGGAGCCTATGAGATGTTCGGCCTCGATCACAGCTCCATGCACATGGCCATGGAATATGGCATCTCCGATCGGATGATGGTCGGGCTGGGGCGAGGAACCCTCGGGAAGATCGTCGATGGATTTGTAATGTATGCCCTGACGAACCAGGAGACCGGACCCGGGGCTTTCCCTTTGACCATCAAGCTGATGTCGTCCATGGAGGTTAATACCCTCCGTTGGGCGGATCCCGATCGGGCGAATTATTTCCGGTCACGACTCAGCTATGCACATCAGCTGCTGGTTGCCCGGAAATTCGACCGCCTCACCCTCCAGCTGGCGCCGACCCTGGTTCACCGGAACCTTGTGCCAGCCGAAAGGGACCATAATGACCTGTGGGCAATGGGGATCGGAGGCCGGTTCAAACTGACGAACCGGCTGGCCCTGA
>Ga0154558_1067_pt2 | contig 22059 bp, 15 predicted proteins | sample RifGroF2_FD_105701 | JGI IMG/M metagenome (GOLD analysis project Ga0154558, IMG submission 105701) | Bacteroidetes bacterium GWF2_49_14 | reverse complement strand
AACCACGTTATCTCCGTTCAGGGCGCTGATCGGGATAAAGCGGATGTCCGGGATCAGCAGTTTGTCGGCCATGGTGCGGTAGTCCATCTGGATGGCGCTGAAAGTCTCCTCGCTGTAACCGACCAGATCCATTTTGTTTACACAGATGATCAGGTGCGGAATCTGAAGAAGATGAGCAATATACGAGTGCCGGATCGTTTGTTCCAGAACTCCCTGGCGGGCATCGATCAGCACGATCGCCAGATTGGCGGTTGATGCACCTGTGACCATGTTCCGGGTATACTGAATATGGCCGGGTGTATCGGCGATAATGAATTTCCTTTTCGGCGTGGCGAAATAGCGATAGGCAACGTCAATTGTAATTCCCTGCTCCCGTTCCGCGCGCAATCCGTCAGTCAGCAGAGCCAGATTGATCTGTTCATTGCCGCGCCGTATGCTGTCGCGTTCAACGGCTTCCAGCTGATCTTCGAAAATCGATTTGCTGTCATACAACAAGCGGCCAATCAGAGTGGACTTTCCGTCATCCACGCTGCCTGCGGTAGTAAACCGCAGCAGTTGCATGTTCAGGTAGGCTTCGGTGCTAAAATCGGGTTCGAACATGAAAAATAGGTTAAAGGTGTGGGGTTTGGGGTTCGGGGTATCGGGTATCGGGTGCCGGAACTGTCATTCCGGCGAAGGCCGGAATCTCCTGACAAGTGCTCCGAGGCTGGGGATTCCTGCTTCCGCAGGAATGACACCGTCGGAGAGCCCTCTTCCCAACAACTGATACCCGAAACCTCATACCCATTAAAAATACCCCTCTTTTTTACGATCCTCCATTGCTGCCTCGGAGCGTCGGTCGTCGAAGCGGCCGCCGCGTTCAGTAACGCGGGTGGCGGCGATTTCGCGGATGATATCGACCAGCGTATCGGCCTTTGATTTTGTAAGGCCGGTGCAGGTGATGTCACCGATGGTACGGCACCGGAAATCGTGTTCAACGATCTGCTCGGTGGGTTTGAGTTTCATGAACGGTGCCCAGGCCAGCCAAACTCCATCTCGCAGAAAGGCCTTACGGCGATGGGTATAATAGAGGCTGGGCATCTCAATTTTTTCCTGAAAGATGTATTGCCATACATCCATCTCGGTCCAGTTCGACAGGGGGAAGGCGCGGAAGTGCTCACCCATGTGATGACGGCCGTTAAAGATATTCCAGAGCTCAGGCCGCTGATTTTTAGGATCCCACTGTCCGAATTCATCGCGGTGGGAGAAGAACCGTTCCTTGGCGCGGGCCTTTTCCTCATCCCTTCGTCCGCCGCCGATCGCAACATCGAATTTGTATTTCTCGATGGTTTGCAGCAGGGTGACAGTCTGCAAAACATTCCGGCTTGCATTGAAACCGGTTTCTTCCACGGCAAAGCCGTTGTCAATACTCTCCTGCACAAGACCCACAACCAGCCTGGCTCCCAGTTTTTCAACCAGATCGTCGCGATAGGTCAGGGTCTCCTCAAAATTGTGACCGGTATCAATGTGAACCAGTGTGAAAGGCAGTTTTTGCGGCCAGAAAGCCTTCCGGGCCAGGTGAACCATCACGATGGAGTCTTTACCGCCCGAGAAGAGCAAGGCAGGGTTCTCAAACTGGGCAGCCACCTCACGCATAACGTAAATGGATTCATTTTCAAGCTCACCCAGATGATTGATCCTGTATTCTGTCATAACTGTTATTGATTCTTATCGTTGTGATGCAGCCCGCACTCTTTGGCCGAGTTGTTCTCCCACCACCAGCGGCCCGAACGGATGTCTTCACCCTCAGCTACGGCCCGGGTACAGGGTGCGCACCCGATGCTGGGATAACCTTTGTCGTGCAGGCTGTTATACGGAACGTGGTTGGTTTTTAAATACTCACTGACCTGGTCGACCGACCAGTCAGCAAGCGGATTGTATTTAATAACCTGATTGGCCTCGTCAAAGCTGAACCTGGCGAGGTCCTGCCTGGTGCCCGACTGGGATGCCCGGAGACCGGTGATCCAGCAGGAAACCTGCTCGAGAACTTTTTTTAGCGGCTCAACCTTTCGGATATGGCAACATTCTTTGCGGTTTTCGACGGACTCATAAAAGCTATAAGGTCCTTTTTGTGAAACCATCCTTTCCACTTCGCCGGCATCCGGAAAGCAAATCTTGATCTTTTTTCCGTATTTGGAGAGTGTACGGTTCATCACCTTGTAGGTTTCCTCAAAGTGTCGGCCTGTATCCAGGGTGAAAACCAGCACCGGCAAATCACCCGTGAATATCATATCGGTAATTACCTGGTCCTCAAGTCCGAAACTTGTGGAAAAAGCAATTGCCCCTGAAAATCGCTGTGAAAGGAGCCGTAGGGTATCCTGAATGTTTTGTCCCGATGTTTCCCGTTCCAGTTGCGCAACCAGCTCGTTGTCCAGTAAATCCTTCATTATCATATGTATCCTGAGCCCTGTAAAATAGTTGCGGCAAAGGTAAAAGAAACTTGGTTTTTAAAAAGGGGTATAAATACCGAAACTGTCGGTATCCGGAGGTAACAAACTTTACCAGAACAGGATATATAATGCAGCCACAATGCCTGTAAGCAGGACGGCCCAATACTTAAAGCGGGTGGTGGTATGGAAGATTCCCTTTTCCAGGATGACAGCCTTGGGATGATCGGTTCGGGATTCCAGCAGACTGATGGTTATCATGATCGCAGCCAGTATCAGGAAAACCACGCCCCAACGATTCATGAAGGGTATTGAGGGTACAAACAGCATCAGGGCAAAGGATACCGGTATGCTGAGTCCAACTCCCCAGAGGGCCGCATTGGAGGTCGTCCGTTTCCAGAAAAGCCCGAACAGGAATATAGCGCAGACGCCCGGTGTGATGAAGCCGGTAAACTCCTGTATAAACTGAAAGGCCTGATCGAGGCTGCCAAGCAAAGGTTTTGCTGCGATTACGGCGATAATCAGGGCGGTGAAACTGGCAATGCGGCCGACCTTAACCAGGTTTACATCGGTGCTGTTCTTTCGGATGTAGGTTTTATAAATATCCATGGTAAAGATGGTCGCTGCGGAATTCAGCATGGAAGCCAGTGACGAGACGATTGCCGCCACCAGTGCTGCAAATGCGAGACCTTTAATGCCGATGGGAACGAAATTATGTAACAGCCACGGATAGGCCTGGTCCGATTTGGTGATTGGCGCCACATCAGCCAGTCCGTAGGCGGCCGGATCTTTTGCCACGAGGAATGCGGCAATGCCGGGGATTACTACGATAAGCGGGATAAAAAGTTTCAGAAAACCGGCGAAAACGAGTCCGTATTGCGCTTCCGCGATGGATTTGGCAGCCAGGCCGCGCTGTATAATATATTGATTAAAACCCCAATAGGCGATATTTGCCACCCACATGCCCCCGATGATAACGCTGAGTCCGGGCAGGATGGTCCAGGCATCCTTAAAGGTTCCGTTGATATCCGGAACCATCAGATCGCCTTTGTGGATGATCATGTGGAACTTCTCCGGAACCTGGTCCATCAGGTGCCTGAATCCTGCGATGGCTCCGTCACCACTGCCGATGGCCGTGAGAGCCAGGTAGGTGGTGAGCAGGCCTCCGCCAATCAGGAATACAACCTGCACCACATCGGTCCATGCAACCGCCTTCAGCCCGCCATAAATCGAGTAGAGAGCAGCAAATGCGGCCAGACCGATGATCCCCCAGAATACAGGAATCCCGATAATCGTGTTGAGGGCCAGGGCACCCAGCCACATCACAGAGGTGAGGTTAACGAAAACATAAACCAGCAGCCAGAAGGTGGCCAGTGCGACCCGAACGCGGTTATCGAACCGCTGTTCGAGGAATTGCGGCATGGTGTAAATGCCTTTCCTGAGGAATATTGGCAGGATAAACACCCCGACGACGATCAGTCCGAGAGCGGCAATCCATTCGTACGAGGCAATGGCCAGGCCGATGGCATAACTGCTGCCCGACATTCCGATGTACTGTTCTGCCGAGATGTTTGCGGCGATCAGCGAGGAGCCGATGGCCCACCACGGAAGGGACTTGCTTGCGAGGAAATAGTCAGCAGCAGTTTTCTTTTCCCCTTTTTTTGTGCGGGATACAAAAAGTCCGATAAAGATGATGAGAAGGCAATACCCGGCAAAGACCAGATAGTCTAAGGTGCTGAAGCTATTTCCCACGTATTAAGGGAGTTACTGGGCGAAGGCCGATTTAATCTCTTCAATTGTTACACCAAAGAGGGCTTTCAGCATGGTGTCCATCTCAGCCGGGCTGCCCGACAAGTGAAGGGTTAGATTCACATGCCTGAGTGATTCCCCTGGTTTCAGGGATTTTGCCGGTGAGGAGGCTTCCAGTTCATAGAAAGGCCCGAGCTGACTACCGTCTTCCAGCGGTCCGTCGTTATAGGAATTGATCACATCGCCGGCAAAAGGTTTCTCCTGTATCTGCCACATGCTGTTGACATAGCCTTCATACTCATCGGGTTTGTTATAGAAGAGCAGGGTGAGAACATTTTTGTCGTAGTCATAGCTTCCAAGCAGGTTCTTAGCCCTTTTTGGTGTAAGCCCGATTTTCCCGCGCTGGAGTCCGTCGGCTTTAAACAGGATCAGGTTTTTGAGGATTTTCAGCCGATCGGCAGAAACTTTTCCGAAATAGTTATCATTCACAACAGGGCCCAACTGTTCCTCGGGTCCTTCAATAAAGGGAACCATTACGATATTGGTAGGCGACGAGATCAGCTGACCCAGCATCCAGATTGACAGGAGTCCTTCCTGCTGGTTCCAGGCTGTTTTTCCGGTATTCCGGATTTCGTTTGTGGTTTCATAGGCCACAGTTTTTACAGCCGGAGGAATAGTTAATCCGGTCCTCTGCGAAACCTGTCCGGCTGTCAGCAGGTTAACGCTACGATCGACACGCAGCGGGAATTTTGTATTGGTGTAATTAAGCAACTCGATGTTTTTCTGAAACACAGCCAGGGTGTCATTGGCTGAGATCAGGTCAAAGGAATCGGAATCAATCGGTGCCGGCACCTGCCAGTTTTCAAAGGTGAATGGCACTCCCGGTGCGAAGTAAATGCTGAACTGGCCGCCTTCCGGACCGAGCCACAGCCGCTCTTCTCCGCCATAGTTATTGAAATGGGCCACTTTGTGCCCGGCTTCGATCAGCTTGTAATTGATCCATCCGTAACTCATTCCGCCCATGCCGGCAGAGGAGGAAGTCATAACGCGTCCCTGGTAGGCCGGTACCAGGGCCACCATCGCGTCATCGCGTTCCAGAACAACGGTTTTCTGATACTTGTTCAGGAAATCCAGGTCGTGGCCGAAGGAGCCGGCCGGATAATCTTTGTTCATGTCAGGTTTATTTTCGGTTTTGGGGGCTTTGCAACTTGATAATGCGATGCTGGCGAGTAGGGTGAAAATAATGAGCTTTTGCATGGGGTATGGGGTATGAGGTAAAAGGTATGGGGTTTAAGGTATGGGGTATGGGGTATGGGGTAAGGGGTATGGGGTATGGGGTTTAGGGTAAGGGGTATGGGGTATGGGGTATGGGGTTTAGGGTTCGGGATAGGGGAGAAAGGGTTCTTCCAGCTTGCTGTATCGGGCTTCAATTAATTTATATAACATTTTGGATATCAATATGCTTTCTGTTTCGATGTGATTAAATTCTTCTATTGAAAGGTAATTAATTTCACTGGCAATAATTGCTTGAGTTAATAATTCAGCTCCTGAGCCTTTAGCAATATAAAAATGCCGGATGCTTTAAGATCCTTTGCTTTTTTCCAAACCACCAACTGTTTAAAATCTCCCATTGTTTGCTTTTATTACTTAAGAATCAAACGGGCTCACCCCATACCCCGAACCCCTAACCTCATACCCCGAACCTCATCCCCAATTATTTAATTTGTTTTGCTCCGTCGCCGATCTCCGCCACGTAAAAGTCGGCGGTGAGGCCGGTGATGGCTTGGTAGGCGGGACCAACGGTGCGTATCAGGTTCTCGACGGCTTCGTCCTTCACCAGGCTTACGGTGCATCCGCCGAATCCGGCGCCGGTCATGCGGGAACCGATAACTCCGGGGATTTTCCGGGTTTCTTCAACCAGGGTGTCGAGCTCGATACCGGTGACTTCGTAATCGTACCGGAGGGAGTCGTGTGAGTCGTTCATTAGCTGGCCGAAGGTAAACAGATCACCCTCTTTCAGGGTTTTCACGGCCAGAGAAGTGCGTTCGTTTTCGAGGACCGCGTGGCGCGCACGGCGCATCACCGTTTGATCCGTAATCAGATGCTGGTATTGAGCAAATTCAGCACCGGTAAGTTCGGCCAGGTACTGGATTTTCTTGCCCGGCTGAAGAGCTTGAACAGCCGCCTGGCACTCGGCCACGCGCTCGTTGTATTTTGAGTCGGCGAGTCCGCGCGACTTGTTTGTATTGGCAATCACCAGCTTATATCCAGCGATGTTCATCGGAACCAGTTCATAATCCAGTGTGTCGCAGTTGAGGTATATGGCATGGTCTTTTTTGCCCATTCCCACTGCAAACTGGTCCATGATTCCGCAGTTGACCCCCACAAAATGATTCTCTGCAGCCCGGCCGATCTTTACCAGTTCAACCCGGTCATAGCCGAGTTTATAAATAGTATCAAGGGCTACGGCAGTAACCAGTTCAATCGAAGCCGAAGACGAGAGTCCGCTTTTGTTCGGGATGTTGCCGCTGTACAGCATCTCCAGACCTTGTGCCTTGAAGCCTTTTTTTGCGAGTTCGCTGAAAACCCCAAGCGGATAGTTAACCCACTCATCACCATGTTTTTCATTCAGTTTATCCAGACTGATGCCGGCCCGGTAATTGAAATTGGTGGTGGCCATGCGGATGACCGGATCACTGGTTTTGCGTACTGCGAGATAGGTGCCGAAACTCAGGGCGCAGGGAAAAACATATCCGCCGTTATAATCCGTATGCTCGCCGATCAGGTTGACGCGGCCGGGGGAGAAGAAAAATTTTATTTCTTCGTTGGAGGTGCCGAAAGTGGCTATCAGTTCGTCTCGGAGGTAGTCGGTAGTCATGTTGCTGGTTACTGGTTTAAGGAACCGGTCCCCGCTTTCGCGGGGATGACAATATCTCTTGTGATTTCGCAGTAGCGTTGTCATCCCCGCGAAAGCGGGGACCGCGAGCCTGCCGTAAAAATAGCAAATTTCCGTCCCCGGCAGACGTAATAATTGTTCAAAAAACACTAATATTGTTTACACCGATTTTAAAATCACAACTATATGAAAATCAAATCGATATTGGGCCACTTGGTGGTGGTTGCCATTGTTTTCCTGAGCATATCCGGATGTAAGAATAATCAGAATAAATCAACAGATGAGGCTATGAATATCAAGAAAGAAGTTGTAGGACAGGTGGATGGAATGAATGTGATGCAGTATACGCTGACGAACCCCAAAGGCATGACCGCGAAGATCATCAGCTACGGTGCGATTGTAACGCATCTCACAGCACCTGATAAAAGCGGAAAGCTCGAGAATGTGGTTTTGGGCTTTGATGATCCGAAAGCTTACTGGAACGATCCGTATATCAACAATTGCTGTTATCTCGGGGCCATCGTGGGGCGCTACGGGAACCGCATTGCCAAAGGAAAATTCAGTTTGAACGGGGCAGAGTATTCGCTGGCCATAAACAATGGACCGAACCATTTGCATGGAGGATTGAAGGGGTTTGATAAGGTGGTGTGGGAATCGGAAGAGTTTAAAAGTGAAAAAAGTGATAAAGTGATAGGCGGAGTGGGTGTGAAGCTTTCGTATAACAGTATTGATATGGAGGAGGGGTATCCGGGGAATTTTACCATAACGGTTAAGTATACGCTTACGGAAGACAACAGTCTGAAAATTGAATATGACGGGTTTATCGACAAGCCTTCTCCGGTGAATGTGACGCATCATGGATACTGGAACCTTACGGGCGGAGCTAAAACCGATATTCTGGGCCACGAAATACAGATATTGGCCGATCGTTTTACGGCGGTGGATTCAACCCTGATTCCCACCGGTGAACTGCCTCAGGTGGCCGGTGGTCCCATGGATTTCAACCAGCCTCACACCATCGGCGAAAGGATTGCACAGGTTGAGGGCGGGTATGATCATAATTATGTTTTATCCGATGATGTAACCGAAATCCGAAAGGTGGTTCGCGTAAAGGAGCCTGTCAGCGGCCGGGTGATGGAAGTTTTCACCACCGAGCCGGGCGTACAGTTCTATTCAGGGAATTTTCTTAATGGCATCCTGACCGGAACCGGTAACGTGAAGTACAATCAGCACTGGGGCTTCTGCCTGGAGACCCAGCATTTTCCGGATTCACCGAATCAGGCTGCCTTTCCGTCTACTTTGTTGGAGCCGGGGAAAAGGTACAAACAAACTACCCTTTATAAATTCAGTGCAGAATAGGGCAGTGGGGCAAAGGGGGGGCGGCCGAGTTCAGAGACTCCGACGGTTCAGGCAGGGGCTTTTGATACGCTAAATCGTTCTCAGGTTCTGGTCAGATCCAGAAGACCATTGATGATGGTCAGGGGATGTGCCGGATTTCCCGGAATGTAGAGGTCGACCGGATATTTTTCCAGGAAGGAACGGTCAAGGGCGGGACTATCAGTAAAAATTCCGCCACTGATGGCATCGGTTCCTACAAGAACAATAATTTTTGGATCAGGTGTGGCATTATAACAGATATCAAGCGGTTCAGCCATGTTTTCCGTGATCGGGCCGGTAATAACTAATCCGTCAGCATGGCGGGGAGAGGCAACAAACTCGATGCCGAAACGTCCCATGTCAAACTGAACATTATTGGCAGCATTAAGTTCCCATTCACAGCTGTTATCACCGCCTGCCGATACCTGCCTGAGCTTAAGGGATTTGCCAAAAATACTCCTGATGTCTTTCCTAACTTTTTGTGGATTGATTTTTAGGGGTTTGTCGTCACCCTCTTTAATAATCAAACCTTCCCGCTCATTGGATGCAATTTTGTAATCTGAACTGAATTGTATCTTTTCCGGAAACCTTTTTGAGCATTGACCGCAAAAAGTGCATTTCCCCAGATCAATGCTGACAGGATCCCCGGCGATTGCCTGAACGGGGCAAATCTCCATCAGCTCACTGAGGTTAACCTGGGTTTGGCGGATCAGCGGACGTCCCCTGAAAATACCGGGTACTTTGGCAGTGGTCACATCAGGGATAAACTGTTTGCCCTGGTGATAAACTATTTTGAAGTGTTCTAGCATCTTGTTAAATAATCAGCTGGGTTATAAATCATGTCCGCAATAAGACAGGTTAAAGCTTTTATTACAAATCGGGAAATCCGAGATTTCGTTATTCCGTACGGCAAGGGCCAATGCCAGCCAGTTATGGAATGAGGGGTCCTTGACTTTATAGAATAAAAGGTCACCCTTGTTATCGGTTATCGCGCAGTGACAGATTTCACCACGCCAACCTTCAACCATTGATAAACCAAAGGAGTTCGGCTTGGGATTACCCAACGAAGTAACACCATTCTCATTTTCAGTTATCGAGTTTATGAGATATCGCAGGTATTTTATGGATTGTACCACTTCCTGCTTTCTTATCTGAAGGCGGGAGTATACATCCCCATGATGTTTCACGATCGGTTCGTGATTCAACTCATTATATAGGGAATGAGGATGCGAAAGGCGAATATCACGGTTCAATCCGCTTGCCCTGGCTGCCATTCCGACGGCACCGATAGTAACCGCATTTTCTGTAGTAAGGATGCCGGTTCTTTCAAATCGCGAGAGTGCACTTGGCATTTTGAAAAGAGCTTTCCGCATCTCTTCAAAGTCAGGCTCGAAAGTATCAAGCACTATTCTGAGTCGATCAGACAGAGTCGTGGTAAAGGGGTATAGGTTCATTCCTGGCCATAAAAGTCCTTTTGCCAACCGATTGCCACACCATTCCTGAAAGAAGTTGACGATTGGTGTACGCAGCCTGCCAAAAACCGCACTTCCCAATTGGTAGCCCACATCAGCACAAGCTGCGGCCAGGTCACCGGTGTGAATGGCCATACGCTCGAGCTCTAAGGCTATGGTGCGGGCTAATTCAAGGTCTCTCGAAGGCTTATAACCATATATGCTTTCCCACAGGTAAGAAAATGCCAGTGTATGTCCGATAACATTATCGCCAGCGATGCTTTCAGATACTATTACTCGCTCAGCGAGTCTTTTCCGCTTGAGGAAAAGAGGTTCAACGCCCCGGTGCTGATAACCCAATTGAATCTCAAGATGTAAGATCTGCTCCCCGTTGCAGATGAAGCGGAAATGACCGGGCTCGATGACCCCGGCATGGATGGGGCCTACGCCGACTTCATGAAGTTCCTCGCTATCAATGCTGTAGAACGGATAATTTGAAATGGTTTTTTGAGCATCAAAACGATTGTGAGAATAGCGAACAGGCTTCAACCAGGGATGGTCCACATAGCTAATTCCAAAGTTCTCATGAATCTCACGTTCATACTTCTCAAAACAGAAGTTCATAGCCGTGAAAGAAAGCAGATGCTCATCGCGATTCACCAGGCATGATGAAAGGTAAATCAAATGTTTCTGGTCATCAGCTATGCAACAGATCAGTTTTATGTTGTTTACAACCGGGTATCCAAAATAATTTACGCAATGATTCTCCTGAGTATTATTTACAAGCCGTGTATTGAGCTCAAAAAAAGCACTATAGGACAATTCCGGAATCTCAGAAACCGGCAGGACCTGATTATTTTTTATGGTCGTGTAATTCATATCACTTCGGTAAAAGCATAACAGCGTCATTGATTAATTCAACAAATCCGGCAGGAGGATTCAGCCCGATGTAGATTGCGGCAACCAGCAATATGAATTGAGTGGCTGATTCCCATGGATTTATAGGTTTAAAAGTTGTGACCTCGGAATCCGGACCCGGCAGGAACAACATCGAGAAGATGTTCTTCCCTAACGCCCATATGATCAGGGTAAGCAGCAACAGGACCAGTATGAACACCATTATGTGATGGGATTCGAAAAGGGAACGGAAGATGAGGAATTCGCTTACAAACATTCCGGAAGGAGGCATTGCGGTTATGCTGACAAAGACCAGTAAGAAAACCAAAGCACCGGTCAGGTTCTTTTTAAAATAGCCACCCGTTTTCTTTATGATATAGGTATTAAATACCCGGTGTACCTGGTCGATTTGGTAGAATACGCTTGCTTTAACAAAGGAATGTAAAACCATATGCAGTATTGTGGCAAAATATCCAATTCCGCCTGAGGCCAATCCGATTGCGGCTAAGCCCATGTGTTCCAGGCTGGAATAGGCGAACATTCTTTTTAAATGATTGACCTTTAGTAGATAAGCTGTTGACACGACCAGGGAGAGACACCCGCACCAGATCAAGATATGATTCATCCAGGGGAGGATGCTGCTATGAGCCATTAACGAATAGGTTCTGAAGATAGCTATGAATCCCACATTCATCAGGGTGGTAGAAATAAAGGCGCTGATTGGCGGTGGGGCAACTGTGTGGGCATCGACTGCAATGGTGTGCATGGGGAAGAGCCCCATTTTTGTACTGAAACCAACCAGCATAAAAATAAAGGCAAGTTTCAGCCAGAAAGTATTCACATTCTGCAGGTGGTTTGGAATCTCTTTGAAAGCTAGATTTACTGAACCAGCCTCTTGCAAGGCCTTACTGAGGAAAATGATTCCAACAAATGCAAAGGTAATACCGATGGAGCAGATGAAAACATATTTCCAGGTGGCTTCGAGAGAAAGATGTGTCCGATCATGATAGATCAGAACAGCAACACTCAATGTTGTCACTTCAATGAGCACCCACATGATTCCGATCGTTGAAGCCAGATAAACACACGTCATAGCTCCGATCAGGATAATCAGGGCTGCAAAATAGAGGCTCTGGTTCCGGCTGCTGTCCTGGCGACTCTCGAGAAAGAGATAGCTGTGAAAGACAGTTGTGTAGCTCAATATAGTCAGTACGGTAAGGAAAATCACCCCTAAGCTGTCATAGCTGAAGTTGTTGCCTGCATCCTGTTGGTTAAGGTGGTAGAAACTGTAAATGGTGATTGCCGTTTGAACCGATAAAAACAAAACGAGCAGTAGAATTCTTAATCCCTTGTTTCGGTTCAACCAGGTTAACAGGCCAAGCAGTACAATGGATATCAGGTAATAAATAAACATTAGAATCAGTCTTTTAAGTTTGAAAGATTATCGACATTCATCGCCTCAAAAGTGTCACCAATCCGGTTTACGAAAATTCCGAGCACCAGAACGCTGACAAAAATATCGAGCATGATCCCGATATTAACCAACATGGTCATCTCACTGCCAACAGCCAGAGATAAAATAAAGACGCCATTTTCGATGATTAAATACCCCATAACATGGGTGATAATCTTGCGTCTCGAAATGATAAAATATACGCCGGTGAAAAGTGCCGACAATGCCACGACGAAGAATATCTTGTCTAATTCTTTGTCCTTTATGCTATTAACAAGAAGAATTGTCGTTACACAAATCAGGGTTACTATAATAAGTGACATGAAATTTGACACGTAGGGCTCCGCTTCGCGTGTGATTTTATTGCGTTTAATCACATATGCCAAGAACACTGGGACAGCGATTGACTTAAAAAAGATCGTTTCCAGGAGGATCAGGATCAGGTTTAAGGGATTAATTTCATTCAACTGTATAAATACGATGGCAAACAACAAAACACCCTGCAATGCAATAACCTTGACATAGGTCAGCAAGCGGTTGGCGATAGCCACATAAAAAAGTGTGATCAGAAAGGTTATCAATAAAATGTTAATCATTTTCTGAAGTTTTTGTGGTTAGATGAATCTCCCTAAAACCATTAAGACGCCAAAAAACAGCAACAGGCTTACAGAAGTTAAAGCGAAGATAAACTGAGCATTATGGCTCATCCGGAATCGGGCCATGAATGACTCGATCCCACCGATAATTACCGCTACCATGCATTGGATGACAAAAAACATGGGGATTGAATATTCATAGGGTACAATTCCGATAAACAAGTTGACGATGAGTGCTCCGTAAACGGAAAACTTAAGCATTCCGGCACTGAGAATCAAGCCAAGGTCGAATCCGCTATTATCCAGAATCATCACCTCGTGAATCATGGTTAACTCCAAATGTGTTTTGGGATCATCAATCGGCATCCGGCTGTTTTCGATCATAGTCAGCATTCCAAGGACAAATGCACCCAGGATGGCTAGTGCATAGGTAATTGAAGAACCTAGATGCAATGTGGAAAATATTTCCTGGAAAGAGTTGTGTCCCGTTAGTAATGCCAGTGAACCGAGTAAAATAAAGAAGGCTGGTTCAGCAAACATGGAATAGAGGGCTTCGCGGCTGGCTCCCATACCTTCGAAGCTACTACCTGTATCAAGCGCAGCAATGATGCTGAAAAACTTTCCCAAAGCAAGAACATAGGCGAAGAAGATGAAATCACCGTTGAAACTGAAAACGCCTTTTGATTGTCCGAATGGCACCACGAGCATTGCTATCACAACGGAAGAGAAGTAAATAGTTGGGGCTATTTGGAAAATGATACTCGTAGTTTTGCTATATACCACACCTTTTTTAAAAAGCCTGATCACATCCTTAACGGGCTGCAGCAAATCTGGTCCTTTCCGCCCCGAGAAGATGCTTTTAGTGCGGTTAATAATCCCGGTAAAGAAAGATGCTGCGACTATGATTAACAATACGCTCAACATAACTAAAGATGTTTAAGAAAATCGAAAAGTGCATCCAAACCACTATAGATCATAGGAATAAAAATGACCAGCAGGATAAACATAACGCCATAGAGGAGATATGACTGCAACCTTCCGTTCTGGATAAATCGAAATATGCCCAAAAAAGCCTTAATCCCGGATATTGGCTTGTCAATCAACCATTTCTCAATTTTATCATACGCATGGGACTCATAATGACCCTCCGTCGGGAATATCTGGTCAACCTCTTTTTCATGCTTGTAAAACAGCAAGGTTGGCTTGTTGAGCTTACTGTAGCCCCTCATGTACGAGCTTGCAGTGTATTGCATTTTTGGTGTAGGGGCAACGTATCCGCATCCCCAGGTTGAATAAAGAGCCGCTTTTTGCTTCCTCATGAGTATTCTTTTACCGAGATAAACGATGGAAGTAATTCCGATCAATACCCACATGGCCCAGGTAATCGGCCGTAGAGCATCAAATGCCTGTCCCTGAAATGGATTTGCCGTTAAATCGGGGATCTCAACCAACAACCTGACGGGTTGAGCCAGCATGGTTAGAAAAACCTGAGGGAAGAGTCCTATAGTAAAAAGAAAAAATGCAATCAGATATAACGGGAGAAGTTGTCCGGATGGAGGTTCCTTGACTTCCTCGATGTTTATTTTGCGAGCCTGGCCGAGGAATACAATTCCAAAGGCTTTGGTAAAGCACAAAAGGGCTAATCCTCCGATCAGGACCAGTCCCAGGATCAAGAATAGGATAACCAGGAGTGAAACCAGTGATGCATTCTGCAACCACTGATAGAGGCCGTTATAAATAATAAACTCCGATATAAATCCATTAAAAGGAGGAATCCCCGTGATGGCCACTGCCGCGATTAAAAACAGGATCGAAGTTTTAGGCATTTTTTTTATCAGCCCTCCAAGATGTTCAATATTAAGAGTGTGGGCTGACTGATACACAATGCCTGCGGTATAGAACAAAAGTGATTTAAACAAAGCATGATTCAGGGTATGGAGCAGTGCCCCGGCAAATCCAAGGGCAGCTAATATCGGATTATCTGTTCCGAGACCGATGCAGCCAATGCCTATCCCGATGCCAATAATGCCAATATTCTCGATACTGTGATAGGCAAGTAATTTCTTGAGATCATGCTGTACAATGGCCATCATGACACCGTAAAGGCCTGAAACAACAGAAATTATAAGGATAAAATATCCTATTCCGGTATAATCCAGTTTCATCAGCATCAGCATCCGCAGTATGCCATAAATACCTGATTTGATCAATACTCCCGACATAATACCCGAAATATGGGCTGGAGCTGCCGGATGGGCATAGGGCAGCCAGGTATGAAAGGGAACGAAACCCGACTTGATGGCAAAACCAATGAAAAACAATAAGAATAGAAAAAGCGCTCCGCTTTCTGTTTGAGACTGACTTAAAGCTGTTATTGCAGTAAAATCATAACTGCCCGTTTTATAGGAAACCCACAGGAAGCCTGCAATCAGAAAAATCACTGAAAAGTGCGATTGCATCAGGTAGTTGACTCCTGCCCGTATAGTTGCCTCCTTTTCTTGCTCAAATATGACCCCGATGAAAGCTGAGAACATCATGACCTCCCAGGCAATCAGGAAAGCAATCATGTTTTGAAAGGACACAACACCAAGTAATGCTGCATGCAATAGAACAATTGCAATGGCATGGAGAGTTATTTTCTTTCTCTGTTCTTTGTAGGCTTTCATATAGAACAGGCCATACCAAACCCCCGTAACACAAACGAGGTTAATGATGAGGATAAACCATCCGGATAATGCATCTATTCTTATGGGGATGGTTCCCGTGATGATACTCCCGGGCAGGATTACCGACAAACTCTTTCCCATCAGGCTTTCGACTGCAACATAACCGGAACCTGCAGCATTCAAAAGCACAACGATCAGAGTAACAACTCCCTTCGCCTTAACAGGAAGGAACGTGATAAGAGCGATCCCTGATAATGTAATGATTATGAATGCAATAGCTATAATCATACCAATATTCTAAAAACATTCAGAAGGAAAATGATCAGGATAAACAAAATGCCATACAGGACGTAGGATTGAGTGCGGCCATTCTGAATAAACCTAAGGTAGCTAAATATCTTAAATAACAGATTGTTAATACGGTTGACAAAGGTGCTCTCAAAAAAATCAAGGTAATGAGAATCATATTTTTTGGTATCGGGAAATATTTCTGATGTCTTAATCTCATTGTACTGTTTCTTCTCCAACAACACAAAATTAAAAATCTTACCCAGTGGCTTGGAAAATGATTTTCCGGTATACTGCATGGAGCTCTTAGGATCAGTATAACCACAACCCCAGGTAGTTTGCAGATCCTCCGATCTTTTCTTCATGACGAATCTGCGTATAGTCCAAACCAAGCCAACAACTCCAATCAACACGACGGAGATCAGGCTTATATTGGAGGCCGTTTTCGAGTAAAGGTCCAGTGAGCCTGAATCAATCAGTCCGGTACCCATGGTTCCAGACAGTATTTTTTTAAGAATATTGAGATAGAATTGTGGTATGAAAGCAATACTCAGCATAATGGTAATGATCAGGTACTGAGGTGCAAGCATCAGATTTGATACTTCGTGAGGTTTATGCGCCAGGGGCACTCTTGGTTGTCCCAGAAATACTGTACCAAAGGATTTGGTAAAAGTAAGCAGGCTCAATCCCCCTATCACGGAGAGGCCGGCAATAACCAGGACCATCAGAATAATCTGGTAAAGCGAATTCGATTGGATTCCTTCAATCAATCCGCTGAAGATGACAAATTCTGATACGAAACCGTTCAGGGGCGGCATCCCTCCAATGGCAATGGCACCAGTCAGAAAAATGAAAGCCGTCTTTGGCATGCTTTTGATAATACCACCCAACTTCTCCATGTCCCGTGTGTGGGTTTGCTGGTAGATCGAACCGGCAGAATAGAACAGCAGGGATTTAAACAAAGAATGGTTCAGAACGTGCAGCAAGGCACCGCTGAATCCCAAAAGATACATCATCGGAGAATTCTTTCCAAGACCAATTAGTCCAATCCCAATTCCAATGCCGATAATTCCGATATTCTCTATTGTGCAATAGGCCAGCATTCTCTTAAAGTCGCGATGAACGGCCGCATTCAGAATCCCATACAAGCCCGTTAACACAGATACCGTAAGAATGATTTCTCCAAGAAGGATGAGGTCGGAGTGTAAATAGCTGATCATCCTTATTATACCATAAATTCCGAGTTTAACAATCACTCCTGACATAACCCCAGAGATGTGAGACGGTGCAGCAGGGTGGGCATGGGGCAACCAACTGTGAAAAGGAATAAACCCCGCTTTAAACCCAAACCCGATAAAGAAGATCAGGAATAACCAGATGTTATTATGCCCTTGAAAGAAAGTGCCGATGGAATCAAAACTGAAAGAACCTGTCTCAAAATAGACCCAGATGAAGCCAACGGTAAGAAGTACAACGCTTATGTGCATCTGTATCATATAATTGATGCCTGCCTTAAGCGTTTCATTTGTATGGTGGTCAAAAATCACAAGCATCATGGAAGAGAGCGACATGATTTCCCAGACGATGAGGAAGACTAACCCGTTTTGCACAAGGCAAACAAAAATCATGGATAACTGGAATAGAATAAACAAAGCCCAGTGCATGGTGAGTTTTGCTGCCGGGTTTTCATACGCTTTGAGGTATCCCGTGCCGAACAACACTCCGGTAACCGAGGTGAAATTGATGATCAGAATAAACCAGGCTGATAGACTATCGACGCGGATTCCGATATCCCCCAGCAAGGCCCCACCAGAAAATGAGAGGTCAACCCTCTCTGCCGTCAAAGCATAAATTGCTATCCAACTGGTGATTATCGATATACAAATGACTGAGATGGATGTAAAAACAGCTTTGAATTTGACAGGCACGAAGAAAAGAGAGATAATGGCTAATAACGCTACAATCCAACTAAGATTAATCAATTCTACCATTATAGTTTTTGAAAAGGTTTTGGATCAACGGAGGTCAAAGGTAAGGAATAATTACGAGTTGGGTTTTTAGAGCGCATAGCTTCCGGGGAGCAGAACCCTTGGAATGTTTGAAATTTTGAGGTATGGTGAGGTACGGTGAAGTACCCGAGGTCCTCGGTCTGCTGCCTTTCGATGAGCTCCTCCGGGCCAACCTCAAGAGCACTGCAAAGGCGCTGGATACTATCTCCACGGGGGACAGTCTCACCTTTCTCAATTCGTTGAATGGTTCTTAAATTCAACCGGTTTTTTCGGCCAGCGCTTCCTGAGACAGCCCCTTCAGCTGCCTCATCTGAATAATTTTACTTCCGATATCTGGCATTTGGTTAAGAGGTTGGTGGTTTCATTCCCAAAGATACTGGAAGCTCCCAATCCCTATGAATAAAAGCTTACGGCATTTCTACGGCATTTGAGTTTCATTGGCTTGGGACAAATCAAAAAGGGGCTGCCACTCACCGTGCCAACCCCTCTTAATCTTAAAACCTTGAAATCTTATGTCTTTCTTTCGTCTTTCATCTTTAATCTTTCTTCTTCAAAGCAGTTTATATCCCCAGTTTCTGCCGTATCCCCGCCGGTATCCCATTCTTATTCACCAAAACGCAGGTGGTCTTTAGTTTCAGGTAATTGGAGGAGATGTAGGAGTATCCCTTGTACGGATTTCCCGGTCCCCAGGAGTTTTTCTCAAAGTAATACTTATTGCCCGCCTGGTCTTTGGCGATTCCAACCAGATGCATTCCATGATCATCGGTAGTCTGGTAGTTGTCGAATTCCATCTGACGCCGTTCCGGGGTTATGGCCGGCTCCATGCCGGGCTTGAAGGTTTTGCCGTCCCAGGTGTCGGGCGGAACTACGGCGACCCCGATACCGTAGTTGAATCCTTTTTCCAGGTCAGCAGCCCAGGCTACCGTATAGCCTGTACGAAGCGAGTTCTCAACGATCTGGTCGAGCTCGTCGAGGGTTACATTGTAGACGGATCCGCGGGTGAAATTGTCGGGGACCTCAAGAACAAAGCTCTCATAATAAGGGTGGTGGGTAAAGGAGGAGACCTCAACATAGTCATCGAGGTTTAGTCCAAGTGAGCTGGCAAAAGTGGCTGGAGTATAGCTGGTCCCCTTGTATTCAAAGTTTTCAGGTACTTCCCCCAGATATGCATCGACGAGGTTTGTGAACCCCAGCAGCCAAACCGGACTCAGCTTGCCGTTTGGATTTTTGAGGATTCCATCGGCATAGCCTTTTAAAACGGCATCCATTTCATTGTGTATCACGCCTTTCTCTTTGATCTCATTACCGGGATAATCGATCCAGGGCAAGATGCCATTGTCGCGGATCGAGTTGATCACATCATGGCAGGCGCCGCCCGGTCCGAATTCAACTTTACCATTCCAGCGGATATATTGCTCAACTTTATCGATATAGGTATTCCGAACGGTATACATCACGGATAGTTCCACTTCGGGCTTACCCAGGCGGATCAGCTCGGATTCCAGCATGGAGGTGGTTGAGTAGGACCAGCAAGTGCTCGAGGAACCCTGGCTTTTAATGGCCGTCCTCGGATGCTCCACCTCAATGGTGAATTTGTAGGGAGGCTCCGGTGCTTTTTTCTTTTTGGCTTGGGCCGGGGCAGGGAGCAGGATCAAAGCCACAGCTCCTATCAGGGTAAACTGGAAATATTTTGATTTTTTCATGGCTGTCAATATTATTTCTTTAAACCGATTTTACTTGCGATGTGATCCGGAATCCCGTCTTTGTGAACCATGATTGACATCGTGCGCATCCGCATGAAGGGAACAGACAGATAAGAATAGCCCGTGAATTTTCCGCCTTCTCCCCAGGAGTTTTTCTCCTGATAGTATTTATTCCCGAACTGATCCTGTGCGATTCCTGTCAGATGCATTGCGTGGTCGTCGGTAAACTGATAGGAATCAAACAGATACTGGCGATCTGCCTGGGTTACGGTTTTTTCCGGCGCCGACGGATCACTTAGTTTTCCGCCATCGGCCATGATGCGTGCGAATCCGCCGTTAAAATTCAGATCCGATATGTCGGCTCCCCAGGATATGGATACTCCGTTTCCGAGGGAATAATCCACGATGGACATCAGGTCATCGATCGGTACATTCCATATTCCCTGCTGAGCCCAGTTATCGGGAATTTCAATCACAAATTGCTTATAGAATGGATGATGTGTAAAACTGGTGAATTCGATATAGTCATCCGCGTTAATGCCCAGCTCCCTGGCAAACTCCTTGGGCGTGAACATTTTACCATTGAAAGAGAAGGATAGCGGGACTTCCCCGAAAAAGGCATCCAAAACTCCGCTGACGCCTTTTTGCCAAACCGGACTGATCTTGCCATTCGGATTCTTCACCACGGCAGCGACCACCCCTGACAGGCTGCCGATGATTTCGCCGTGTTTATGTGAAGTTTCCCCGTAATTTAAACCCTGATACATTTCGCGCGGAACGATTCCGTATTTCATGATGGAGTTCAGAACATCGTGCTGTTCACCGCCTTCGGCAAAATTGCAGGTTCCATGGAAACGTACATATTGCTCTGCCTTATCGGAATAAGCATTTCGGACGGTAAACATTTCTGAAAGTCCGACTTCGCCTTTCCCCAACCTGATGAGTTCGCTTTCCAACATGGATGTGGTGGCAAAGCACCAGCAGGTGGAGGTTGAGGCCTGACTTTTTACCGACAGGGCCGGGATTTGTTTGATTGTGGTCAGCTGGAATTCCTGAGCGGTTTCCTGCGGTTTCTTGTCCTGTCCGTACGACAGGGACGGGATCAGGAGCAGTGCCAGGATCATGGAGGCTGCTCCGATGTTGAGTTTTCTGCTGAATATCATGCTTGATAAATTAAGTGTTTAGCTTACGGTTAACCCAAATTCTTGTAATTTCACGGTTCACCAATGTTGACGAAATTACAAAACCAAAATCTATGAGACCCTTACGAAAGTCATTAATTACAGTGCTTGTACTTATTGCTATGCAAACACTTGTTGGACAGACAGTTACAACCACTTCACTGATTGGTGAACTGACGGATTTACAGCAATTAGCTCAATTCCCTGAGCAAGGATATTCGACTATTCAATACTCATCCTATGACCGGCGGACAGTAAGTGCGGATAAACCCGGCTGGTTTTCCAATTCCGATGGGTTTGGGGGTGAGCCGATCCCCGGATTTCTGGAGGTAATCCGGAAGCCCGGAACCGACAAGATTGGCGAGTACCTGATTTGCGATGTTAAGGGACCGGGAGCGATTGTCAGGATGTGGACGGCCATGATTACAGGAGAGATCACCCTCTGGCTTGATCAGCAGAAAGAGCCTGTTTATCAAGGATCTGCACAGTTTTTCATGCAGCACACCTTCGAAGCCCTTCTAAAAGAGGAGGCCCGCCCGGCCTGGAGCACAACCTTATGCCAGAACATGGCTTCCTATTATCCCATACCCTTCGCAAAAGGGTGCCGGATGGTTTGGAAAGGGGATCTGAATACCCTTCATTTTTATCATGTTCAGGTGAGACAGTATGTTCCCAATACAAAAGTGAAAACCTTTTCGATAAAGGATATATCAGAAAATCAGATTCTTCTGGACAAATCAGCGGCTATTCTGGCTAAGCCCTTTGAAAATCTGGACACGGTTTTGTTCAACGCTTCCTATCAGACCGAATGGCTCAAGCCCGGCGAAAAGAAAACGGTGAAAAAGATAGTCGGTCAGGAAGCCATCAAGCGACTGGCTGTGTTTGTCACGGCCCGGAACCTGGAAAAGGCTCTGCGACAGACTGTTATTGAGATCCGCTTTGACGGTTCGCCCTGGGGCCAGGTGCAATCCCCGATCGGTGATTTCTTTGGAGCCGCTCCGGGTATCAACCCTTATGAATCACTGCCATTTACGGTTCTGCCCGATGGCCGGATGGTTTGCCGCTATTTTATGCCTTTCCGCGATTCAGCCGAGGTGCTGATTGAGAATTTCGGCGATCAGGAGGTTACCATAACCACCAAGATCCTGGCAGTGCCCTATACCTGGAAAGAAGGCCTGTCGATGCATTTCCGCGCCCGCTGGCGGGTTGATCACGAACTTCTCGCCGACCCCCGTCAGGTTAAGGACCTTCCCTACCTGATGTTACGCGGAAAGGGACGCATGGTTGGAGCTGCCTGTTACCTGATGAACCCCACCTCTGTACCTTCATCATCCGGCAACTGGTGGGGTGAGGGAGATGAGAAGATT
>Ga0154558_1097_pt1 | contig 22290 bp, 13 predicted proteins | sample RifGroF2_FD_105701 | JGI IMG/M metagenome (GOLD analysis project Ga0154558, IMG submission 105701) | Bacteroidetes bacterium GWF2_49_14 | reverse complement strand
TGGGCATAGCCAAGACGGATCTTAGCCGGGATGAGTTTTTAAAGCATTGCTGGGAATGGACCGACAAGCATGGCGGCATTATCCTGGAGCAGCTGAAAAAGCTGGGTGCCTCCTGCGACTGGGATCGGACCCGGTTTACCATGGATCCGGGATTATCTGAAAGCGTTATTAAGGTTTTTGTTGATTTATACCGTAAGGGACACGTTTACCGGGGAGTGAGGATGGTTAACTGGGATCCCCAGGCGAAGACGGCCATTTCCGACGAAGAGGTTAATTACAAGGAGGTCCGGTCGAAATTGTATTATGTACGGTATGAGGTCGTTGACCATCCGGGCGAGTACCTGACAGTTGCCACAACCCGGCCGGAGACGATTCTCGGGGATACCGCGGTGTGTGTCAATCCGAAGGATCCCCGGTACCGGCACATGGTAGGGAAAAAAGTGGTGGTTCCGATGATCAACCGCATCGTGCCTGTGATCAGCGATGAATACGTGGACATGGAGTTTGGTACGGGTGCCCTGAAGATTACGCCGGCTCATGATGTGAACGATTACACTATCGGAATAAAGTATAACCTTGAGGTCATTGATGTTTTCAATGACGATGGTACAGTAAGTGAGAAGGCCGGGTTGTTTACCGGACTTGACCGTTTCGCAGCGCGAAAACTTTCTGTCGAACTGCTGGAGGAGTTGGGCAATTTGGTTAAGACGGAAGACTATCCCAACAAGCTTGGATACTCGGAGCGCACGGATGCCGTGATAGAGCCAAAGTTGTCGCGCCAATGGTTCCTGAAGATGGAAGACCTGGCAAAACCTGCACTGGAGAACGTCATGAACGATACGGTGCAGCTCATTCCTTCCAAGTTCAAGAACACCTACCGGCACTGGATGGAGAACATCAAAGACTGGTGCATATCGCGCCAGCTATGGTGGGGACACCGAATCCCGGCATGGTACCTTCCCGATGGGAGGGTTGTGGTCGCTGAAAATGAGGAAGGCGCGCTGGCAGAGGCCCGCATGGTTACCGGGGATGCCGGTCTTTCGTTAAATGATCTTCATCAGGATGAAGATGTTCTCGACACCTGGTTCAGTTCCTGGTTGTGGCCGATATCGGTATTTGACGGGATCAGGAATCCTGATAATCCTGATATCAGGTATTATTACCCAACCCATGACCTTATTACAGGTCCGGATATTCTTTTCTTCTGGGTTGCCCGCATGATCATTTCCGGGTATGAATACCGGAATGAGAAGCCATTCAATACGGTTTACCTGACAGGAATGGTTAGGGATGCCAAACGCAGGAAAATGTCAAAGTCTCTGGGTAATTCACCTGACCCGCTTGACCTGGTTGCCAAGTTTGGGGCCGACGGAGTCAGGGTTGGTATGCTGCTTTGCTCGCCTGCCGGGAATGACGTGATTTTTGACGAGTCACTTCCCGAGCAGGGCAGGAATTTTGGCAATAAAATCTGGAACGCATTCCGGCTGGTTTCTGGCTGGAGTATTGACAGCGGTCTGGTTCAGCCTGATACTGCGGCGATCGCGTACGATTGGTTCAGTGCACGTCTGGATCAGCAGATCGGGGTATTGAATGATCATTTTTCCAAATACCGGCTGTCGGAAGCCCTGATGTTAGCCTATAAGTTGTTCTGGGATGATTTTTCATCCTGGTACCTCGAGATAATCAAGCCAGCCTACGGACAACCCATTGACGAGTTATCGCAAAATCAGGCTATGTTGTTGATGGAGAAGCTATTATTGCTTCTTCACCCCTTTGTGCCATTTATAACGGAAGAACTCTGGCAGGCTCTTGCGGAGCGCAAACCGGGAGAATCAATCATGATATCACGGCAACCGGAGGGCGGCTCTTATGATGAATCGAAAATTGAGCAGTTTGACCGGCTTAAGGAGGCTGCGGTATTTATCCGTTCGGTTCGGGCTGAGAAAAACATCCCCATGAAAACCGCGATAGATCTTCACGTTTCAGCAACGGCAGGGGGGTACGATAAATCGCTGGATACCATTTTAATCAAGCTTTTAAATCTCTCAACGATTGTTTATTCCGATGAAAAACCCACCCAGGCAGCCAGCCAGGTGATCCGTTCGGTCGAGTATTCGATTCCCCTGGCAGAATCTGCTGATGAGGCCGGGGATCTTGAGAAGTTGCGGGATGAGCTTCAGTATGCCCTCGGCTTCCTGGAGAGTGTCAACAAAAAGTTGTCCAATGAGCGGTTCGTTCAAAGTGCTCCTCCGCAGGTGGTTGAAATCGAAAAGAGTAAAAAAGCGGATGCGGAAGCAAAAATCAAGGCAATCCGCGAGCGATTGGGGGATGTACGGTAGGGGCGTCCTGCGGACGCCCGTGATGACCGGAGCAAGTTGGTGAGGTGTTGTGAGGAATTGTGAGGAATAATGAGGGTTTAAAACGATATAGAATGGATCAGGAATTTGAATTTCGGGCAAATTTACTGGAGCGGTTTTTGGAGAAGCCCAGCAAGGATTTTACCAGGAAAGACATTGTCCGGTTTGTCGTTGGGAATAACATTAAGCGACTGAATTTCAGGTATGTAGCTGAGGACGGAAAGCTTAAGCTCCTGAATTTTGTTATCCACAGTATTGAATATCTGGAGGTTATGCTGGCCACAGGTGAACGGGTCGACGGGAGTAGCCTGTTTTCCTATATCGAGGCGGGTTCAAGCGACCTGTATGTAGTGCCAAGGTATTCGACATCATTTGTCAACCCTTTTGCGGAGGTTCCCACCCTGGATATCCTCTGTTCCTTCTATACCAACAAAGGGGAGCCGCTTGAAACGGCTCCGGAGTATATCCTCCGCAAAGCCACCCGTCTTTTCACGGAGAGAACCGGATTCACCTTCAAGGCTATGGGTGAGCTGGAATATTATGTCCAGGGCAAGAAGGAAGAGCTTTATCCCGCGGAGGACCAGAAAGGGTATCATTCCGCCAGTCCGTTCAGCAACTATGAGTATATCCGGCTGGAGGCGATGGACCTGATCGCGCAGTGCGGCGGCAAGATAAAGTACGGGCACAGCGAAGTTGGAAATTTCAGTACGGATGCCGAGAGTTTCGAGCAGCATGAGATTGAGTTTTTGCCCGTTAATGCTGAAGATGCAGCTAACCAGCTGGTGCTGGCCAAATGGATTTTGCGACAGCTCGGAGAAAAGTATGGAGTCAATATCAGCTTTGCGCCTAAAATTACCGTTGGGAAAGCGGGATCGGGATTGCATGTACATATGTATCTGGAGAAAGATGGCATAAACGTTATGGTCGAAGAGGGTCAGCTTAGTCCGGTTGCGCGCAGGTTTATTGCGGGCCTGATGGAATTGGCCGGAGCGCTGACGGCCTTTGGCAACACCATACCCACCTCCTATCTCAGGCTGGTTCCGCATCAGGAGGCTCCAACCAATATCTGCTGGGGTGACCGGAACCGCTCAGTACTGGTGAGGGTGCCGCTGGGATGGCTTGGCGGGGCCAATATGGTGAGGGATGCGAACCCACAGGATGAGAGTCCGGAATATGAGGGCATCAGCAAGCAAACCATTGAAATTCGCAGCCCTGATGGATCGGCCGATATTTATCATCTTTTTGCAGGATTAATTGTTGCAGGGCTGCGTGGCCTGGAAATGGAGAATGGACTTGAAAAGGCAGATTCCCTGTATGTTGATGTAAATATTTTCAAAGAGGAGAATAAGAAACGTTTGGAGATGCTCGAAAAGCTTCCGGATTGCTGCTATGGCTCCGCTGCGCTTCTGGAGAAAAAGAGAGCATTTTTTGAAAAAGACGGCATTTTTCCCCGCCGCACGATCGACAGTTTCATCGCACGCCTCAGGGCATACAATGACCAGGGGCTGAGCGAAAGGCTGTACGGCAAAACAGATGAAATCCGCACGCTGGTATACAAGTACCTCCATTACATGTAATCAATGGTGCTGCGGAGTTTTTAATACCGGTCTGTTTTTGGTTTTCCGTGCATTGTTGATGCTGGCATTAAGTTCAAATCCGATAAGCAGGACCAGTGAGTTAATGAAAAGCCAGATCAGGAATGCGATCAGGGTTCCGATGGAACCGTAGAATTTATTGTACTGCCCGAAGTTGTTGATATAGGCTGAAAACCCTACGGATGTGAGGATGATGAAGAATGAGGCCAGGATGCTTCCCGGGGTGATAAACTTGAATTCTTTTCTTTTCGCAGGTGCAAGGTAATAGAGGGATGAGATGCTGAAAAAGGTGAATATCAGTATGATAAGCCATTTCCCATTGTGAAGCAGGGCGATGAGGAATTTATTGGTAAGGATCTCTTCGGCCTGGAGAAAATCGATCACCATGCCGCTGAAGATGATCAGGATAATCGAGATTGATATCAGGATACAGAAAATGAAAATCAGGACGATGGATACCAGCTGCCTTTTCAGCCAGGTGCGGTTTTCGATGTTGTGGTAGCTGGCATTGAATGAATTCACCAGGGCGGCAATACCGCCGGTGGCAAAAAATAGCGCCAGAACAAAGCCAAATGATAGGAGGTCATTTCTTTTCCGGGTAATGATTTCCTGGATGGTGGTTTCCACGGCATCGTAAACATTTGCCGGCATCAGGTCATGGAGCAGGTTCATGAGCTCCCGCTGGAAGTTTTCAACGGGGATATAGGGTATCAGTGTAAACAGCACGATGATTGCCGGAAAAACGGCCAGGAAGAAATTATAGGCAATGGCGGAAGCCCGCATGGTGAGGGCTCCGTTTTTCATTCCATTCCAGAAGAATGATGAAACCTCAAAAACAGTGAGTCCTTCAAAGCCGGGTATAACGGACCTTTTAACCGACCGGAGGAGCCGGATGAGTCTGGTTTTGATGTTTCGGAACAGGCTCATTTCGGATTATGAGATTGCTTTCAGGCTGAAGTCGAGGCTGCTGATCTGGTGGGTCAGTGCACCGACGGAGATGTAATCGACTCCGGCGAGTGCAAATTCCCTGATATTCATAAGGTTAATTCCACCAGATGCTTCTGTTTCTACCCTTCCGCCGATCATTTCAACGGCCTGACTGATGCGGTCAGGCGTGAAATTATCGAGAAGGATGCGAAATACGCTTCCTTGTGTTACTATCTCGGAAACGTCCTGCAGGGAACGTGCTTCAACCTCAATTTTCAGGTCGAGGTGCTTTCTTTTCAGGTAATCCGTGGCTCGTTCAATGGCGGGGATGATGCCGCCGGCATAGTCAATGTGGTTGTCTTTAATCAGGATCATGTCATATAAGCCGATCCTGTGATTAAACCCTCCGCCGATACGAACCGCCTCCTTTTCAAGAAACCGCATATTGGGAGTTGTTTTCCGGGTATCCAGAATTTTGGCATTTGTTCCCCTGACTTTCTCCGCGAAAAGCGCCGTTTGCGTTGCTATACCGCTCATCCGCTGAATGATGTTGAGAACCAGTCGTTCGGTTTGAAGAATCGAGCGTTGCCTGCCTGAAACGATAAATGGCTTGTCGCCCGGAATAACCCTGGTCCCGTCCGGGATTTGAAGCCGGACCATCAAGCCGGGGTCAAAAATCTCAAAAACCCTTCCGGCGACCCGGGTTCCGGCCAGTATCCCGTCCTGTTTTGCGATAAGGAAAGCCTTTCCGGTCGCTTCTTCGGGGATACAGGAGAGGGTGGTGTGATCGCCGGAGCCGATATCTTCAGCCAGGGCATTTTCAATGAACCGGGTCAGCAGGTCGATACTCATCGGGTTTATTTCCAACAAAAGTATAAAGAAAGTATAAATTGGCGCGGAAATTGTAACTTCAAGGGGGTTTATTCTTAATCCGGTTCTCATGCTCAGTTCACAACCAGCGGAAGAGATTTCGATGAAAAGTTTAGTGCATGCCCTGCGGTTTTCCCTTCTTGCTCTCCTTTTTTTGCTCGCGGCCATTATTCTGGACCCCATCGCTCATCGTAAAACCCCGGTTCGCCTGAATAGTGCCGGCATTGAGCGTGACTTTCACAAAAAACTTGCCCGGCTTGACTTAACCGGTGCTGTGGTTCTTGAAACGGTAAAAAGGGACGGTTGGCCCGGAGCAGCTACAAATGACCCCGGGTTTTACAAGAGGTATACCGATGAGAATGATGGAATTGCCTTGTTTATTCTCCGCGGCGATTCGGTTCTTTTCTGGTCGGACAATTCTCTGGTCGTGTCGGATGCGGACCTTTCCGGGATCCAGACGGACCGGATTTACAACCTTCCCAACTGCAACGTTTTCTGCCGGGTATTTGAACAGGATTCCCTCAAGGTTGTGGGAATGACCTTTTTGAAGAAGTTTTTCCCCTACAATAATGAGTATGTCAGTACGGCATTCCTGATCGGGAAAAATATACCCCCATCATACCGGATCAGCGAGCCGCCGGTGCCGGGAGCAATAAGTATTCATGATGACCACGGAGAATACTGTTTTTGCATTGTTCCGGGCTATGAAATGGTGTCCCGGTCCAATCTTCACTGGATAACCCTTCTGTTTTACGGATTATTTTTCATCTTTCTCCTGCTGGGATTCAGCGACCTGATGAATGTGGGCCAGCGTCTCAAGCCATCCGGCTTGTGGCTGCTGGCGCTGGCGGCGGATTTATTTTTACTCCGATGGCTGTTTGGTGCTCTCGAATTTCCTCATTGCGTTTTCAGCCTTCCTCTTTTCAGGCCATTTGAGAATCCCCGGTTCCTGCTGGAATCCCGGGGTGGGTTTCTGGTAACTGCGGTTCTCCTGATATTTTTTTCTTACTGGTTCATGCGGGTTTTCAGATTATTCCCGGCATCCCTGAGTGCTGACCGTTCCAAAACCGATTCCCGGCTCGTTCAGAGCCTGGGTGTTGCCGGCTGGCTGATGGTTGCGGGTTTTTTCCTCCTGATCCACTGGCTGGCAGGGTACCTGTTAATCCAGCGGCCCGGTTTCCTGGAAATCACAAGAATCCTTTCTTTCAGCGCCTCAAGTGTCACCGATATGATCATCCTGGTAGGCCTGCTGATGGCCTACCTGATGGTAGTTCATGGCGTTGTCAGCCAGATGAAGCATCGCCTGACCTGGCCTCAGGCGGTCATCGGCCTCCTGCTGGCCACCGCCCTGGTTTTCGGCCTGGCCCGGTCAGGAAATGCCGGCCCGGATCTGGGCGACCTGGGTTTTTTCTATGTTACGGCGGTGTTATCGGTTTACCTGAATTATACTCCGGTTAAGCGGCTCTCGCATGGCATTGCCGTGATCCTCATTTTCCTGATTTCAACTTATCTGGTAGCCATCACAGATGAGGCCAACCGCAGCAAAGAAGCTGTCAGCCAGCCCGATATCCTCGACAGGCTTTCCAATGAGCACGACCCGATTGCGGAAATGCTGCTTGCCCAGGCCGATCCTGAGATTCAAAAGGATACGCTGCTCGGCAAAATGGTCATTAATCCCGCGCTCAGCCCCTCGGAGAGCCAGTCAGTCATTACCTCTTATCTCAAAAAGCGCTATTTCGGCCTATACTGGAACCGTTATGAGATCCAGGCCCGAACCTGTGATTCAGTCAGCCGGATTCTTATACAACCCGATAATTTTGAAGTGCCCTGCCTTCCCTATTTTCTGGGCGAGATGCGCGACCGTTTCGGGACCAGGCTGACCGGTACGGCCGGGTTCTATTATCTTGACAATTTTGACGGGCTGATAGATTATCTCGGTGTATACAGGTATTTCAATGCCGACAGCACCTATGGCGCCAACCTGATTATCAATATCGACTCCAGGCTTGTTGCCCAGGAGATGGGATATCCTGAACTCCTGGTGACAGGACGAATCAATCATGACAGCTTGTTTACCAACTATTCCTATGCCAAATATCAGCATGGAAAATTGCAGTCTGTGTCGGGTAACTTCGGATATAGCCTGACGAGCGACGGGTATCCGGGCAAGACCGGCGAAATCCTGACCTTCGTCAGGGATGGCTATCGTCATTGGATCAAGCGGATTGACAGCGAAAACCAGATGGTGATCAGCAGGCCGGTACTGCGGTTGCTGGATTACGTGGTGACCTTCTCCTATGTATTTGTATTTCTTTTTATTATCTATTTCCTGGTATATGTTGTCCTGCAGTACCGGACCCTGATCTCTGTCCGCAGCCTTGGACTCAAGCAGCGCATTCAGCTTACCCTGATATCGATCCTGGTTTTCTCCTTTCTCCTGATCGGAGGGGGGATGACCTATTTTGTGATCCAGCAGTACCGGGAGAGTACCACCAAGCTGATCGTTGAGAAAACGGAATCACTGCTGACGGACCTTCAGCATAAGATAGAAAAGGAGCAGGTGCTGACAAGGGACTGGAACGACGAGACCTACCGGGGTCTTGATGAGCTGCTGCTTAAGTTCTCGTATGTTTTTAATACGGACATGAATATTTTCGACCCGCAAGGGAACCTGATAGTATCAACCCGGCCGGAGGTATTCGATTATTACCTTGCCGGAAAGAAGATGAATCCGATTGCCTATGATGCACTCCATAACCAACAGCGTACCAGCTTTATAATAAGAGAGAGCATTGAGAGCCTGGGGTATTATTCCTCCTATGTTCCTCTGCTTAACCAGGACGGCATCCTCCTGGGCTACCTGAATCTTCCCTATTTCAGCAGACAGACCGAGATACGAAGAGAGATCGCAAACCTGGTTGTCGCCATGCTCAATGGCTATTTTATCCTGATTATGCTGAGTATCTTTTTTGCGGTGGTTCTGGCAAATCAGGTTTCAAAACCGCTGGAGCAGCTGCAGACCAAGCTTGCGGGATTGCGGTTTGGAAGGAAAAACCTGGAGATTGATTACAGGCGTGATGATGAGATCGGGAAACTCGTCCGGGATTACAACCGCATGGTCAACGAACTGCAGGCAGGTGCCGAGAAACTGGCCCGTTCGGAGCGGGAGACTGCCTGGCGCGAGATGGCTCGCCAGATTGCTCATGAGATCAAGAATCCGCTCACCCCGATGAAACTGAGCGTCCAGCATCTCAGAAGAGCATGGAAAGATCAGGCTCCCAACCTGGATATGCATATTGACAAGGTAACCAATACCCTTATTGATCAGATTGATACCCTCTCATCCATTGCAAGTGAGTTTTCACGATTTGCACAAATGCCCGGGGCTCACTTTGAGCCGATCGACCTGGTTTCAAAGCTCAGGCAGGTGACCTACCTTTTCGTGGACAGCTGCAAGGTTACCCTTCACGAAGTTGAGCCATCCGGCCAGGAGGTGGTACTGTATGCAGATCCCGAGCAGCTGCTTCAGGTTTTCAATAACCTGATGCGTAATGCGATCCAGGCGGTTCCGGAGACGAAGGAACCAACGGTTGATATTTTCATCGACGTAAGGGATCACCGGGTGATTGTGAGGATTGCCGACAACGGCAGCGGGATTCCGGATGAGCTGCACGACCGGCTTTTCGAGCCGAATTTTACTACCAAAAGTTCAGGCATGGGTTTGGGGCTGGCCATAACCAAGAAGATAGTTGAGGGAACCGAGGGGAATATCTGGTTTGAGACCGTAAAGAACGAAGGCACCACCTTTTATATTGAATGGCCCCTTTATCAGCCCGAAAAGTAATTACCAGACAATAACGGTAGTGGTATCCGTGTTGCTGTGATTCAGGGCGCGGTCGACCAGGTGTAACTGGTATCGGAATTCATTGAAAGGGAGCGGATTGAATTCCGACCAGGGGTACTCGAGGGTTACGGATATGTCGGCAATCAATGTTTTATTCTGGCCGGTAGGGGATATGTCGGGAATCCGGAATCGCTTAAGACCACCCGGCTCCGGGACCTCGGTAAAGATTCCGTTTTCACCCTTATATTCCTGGATAAACAGGTTGTAATAGTAGAGGCTGTCCTTGTTGAAGGGTCCGGATGTGTCGGTGGTAGCCAGCCCGATGTCCCCGTTTCCGTCGACCATGTGAAAGGTAAGGGTAACACGTTTGACGTCATTATCGAGGACATCCGATGAATCCTTCACCACAACTCCTGTAAAACTGATTTCCGGTATGTCCGGGTAATCAACAACCGGTTTGCACGATACTGTAGCCAGTATCAGAAATCCTGCGAGGAATAGATTCAGTCTGTCAGTTTTCATGTCTATTTTTCCCTGAAAAAGATCTGGATGGGAACTCCGGTAAAGTTAAAGGATTCGCGGATTTTGTTTTCTATATACCTTTTATAGGGTTCCTTTACATATTGCGGAAGGTTACAAAACAGCGCAAAGGCCGGCGATGGATTCGGCAGCTGGGTGGCATACTTGATTTTCACGAATTTACCCTTCTCAGCCGGTGGCGGATACGCTTCAATGGCAGCCTGAATGAGTTCATTCAGTTTCGATGTGGCAATCTTCTGTTTCCGGTTTCCATAAACCTCAATGGCTGTTTCCAGGGCTTTTAGCACGCGCTGTTTGGTGAGTGCTGAAACAAAAAGGATGGGAACATCGGTATAAGGGGCGATCCGTTCCTGGATTTCTTTGGTAAACTCCTTGGTGGAATTGGTTTGTTTTTCCATCAGGTCCCACTTGTTGACCAGTAGCACCACTCCCTTCCGGTTTCGCTGAATGATCCCGAAGAGGTTAACGTCCTGAGCCTTAATTCCTTCCGTAGCATCAATCATCAGGAGACACACGTCGCTGCTCTCAATGGAGCGGATAGCGCGCATCACTGAATAGAATTCGATGTCATCGGTCACCTTTCCCTTTTTCCGGACGCCGGCCGTGTCGACCAGGTAGAAATCCAGCCCGAACTTTTCGTAGCGCGTATTGATCGAATCACGTGTGGTTCCTGAGATCGGGGTAACGATGTGACGCTCCTCGCCGAGCAGGGCATTAACCAGCGAAGATTTTCCGACATTCGGGCGGCCCACGATGGCGAATCTGGGAATGTCGGGCGCCTCTTCCTCCGGTTTATCTGTGAAAGTCGCCACAACGGCATCGAGCAGATCGCCGGTTCCGCTGCCGTTGACGGAAGAGATGGGATAAACCTGGCCGAGGCCGAGGCTGTAAAATTCATTTGCTTCGAAGTATCGGGTGTTATTATCGGCCTTGTTGGCTGCCAGGAAAACCGGTTTGTTTATTTTTCTCAGGAAGCCGGCTACCATGTGGTCAAGGTCGGCGATTCCGGATTCCACATCCGTTACGAACACAATCACATCCGCCTCTTCGATGGCAAGCAGGACCTGTTTTCTGATTTCTGCCTCAAAGATATCAGCGGAATTGCGGATATATCCACCGGTATCGATCACCGAAAACTCATGACCGTTCCAGAACGCTTTGCCGTAGTGACGGTCGCGGGTGACGCCGCTGGATTCATGCACGATGGCCTGGCGTGATTGAACCAACCGGTTGAAGAGGGTGGATTTTCCGACATTTGGCCGACCGACAATTGCAACGATATTTGGCATACTCCTGGTGTTATATTTCGTAACCGAATGATTTGAGCATATCCGGCCGGTTTCTCCAATCCTTGGCTACCTTGACAAAGAGCTCAATAAATATTTTTTTCTCGAAGAAGGTTTCGAGGTCTTTACGGGCGAGAATTCCGACCTGTTTCAAAGCACTGCCCTTGTGCCCGATCAGGATCCCTTTCTGCGAGTCGCGTTCCACGTAGATAACGGTTCGTATGCGGATGATATCCTCGCTCTCCTTAAATTCTTCCACAACTGGTTCAACCGCATACGGAACCTCTTTCTGGTAGGTTTCCAGGATGGCTCCGCGAATGATTTCGGTCACGAAAAACCGTTCCGGCCGGTCTGTCAGCTGATCCCTGTCGAAATAGGGCGGTGCCTCAGGCAGAAGTTCGAGGATCCGATTAAAGAGGTTGTCGAGATTGAATTTGAGCAGGGCGGATGATGGAAAGATCTCGGCTTTTGGGAATATCTCCTGCCATTTGAGAACCAGAGCTTCCACTTCCTGCTGGTTACTAAGGTCTATCTTGTTGATAATCAAAAGAAGTGGGACCTTTGTCTTTTTAACGATTTCCAGAATGTCGGCATTCTTGTCGCTGGTTTCCAGAACGTCGGTAATATATAACAGGATATCGGCATCCGAAAGGGCGGATCGGGCGGCCTTGACCATTGCATCCTGCAGTTTATAGGCAGGCTTGATCAGTCCGGGGGTATCGGAGTATACAATCTGATAATCGTCGCCGTTCACAATTCCGAAAATCCGGTGCCGGGTGGTCTGGGATTTGGCAGTAATCACCGAAAGCCGTTCCCCGACCAGGGCATTCATCAGGGTAGATTTCCCGACGTTAGGGTTGCCGATTATATTTACGAAGCCGGATTTCATAGCAGGAGGATCAGGATTTATTCATTTTAAGCCAACCGATTTCTTTTGGCGATAACATTCTCCATTTTCCGCGGGGCAGGTTCTTTTTGTTGAGGCCGGCGAAGTAAACCCGGTCGAGTTTAAGTATCTCGATGCCAAGCTGTTCGAACATCCGGCGTACGATCCGGTTTTTTCCCGAATGAATTTCGATTTGCAGGAATCTTTTTGATGCGGGATCAAGGTAGCTTATGGAGTCCACTTTCATGGGGCCATCCTCGAGTTCAATACCGTTTGTTAGCTTTTCAACCATCTCGTCGGTAACGTTTTGAGCGGTTTCCACTTCGTAGATTTTCCGGATCCGGTATCTGGGGTGGGTGAGCCGTCCGGCCAATTCGCCGTCATTGGTGATCAGGAGTATGCCGGTAGTGTTTCGGTCGAGGCGTCCCACGGGGAACACGCGCAGGTCGGTGGCGCTGCTGATGAGGTCCATCACCGTGCGTCGGCCCTCCGGGTCATCGGTGGTTGTGAGGGTGTCCTTGGGTTTATTGAGAAGGATGTAAACTTTTCTTTCGTTTTTGACGATTTTGCCGTTAACCTTAACGGTGTCATCGGGATTGACCTTGGTTCCCAGCTCAGTAACCGTTTTCCCATTGATTTGCACCACGCCCCTGCTGATGAGATCATCCGCGTCGCGCCTTGAGCAGATGCCCGAGGAGGCGATATAGCGGTTGAGCCGCATGGTGGTCGACCGGGGGTTCTTGATAACGGTGAGTGGTTTTCTGTACACTGCTGTAAATTTTGGGGTTGCAAAGGTTAACAAAATAAAAATAGCCTTTGCAAAGTTATCAGGAAAACTCAATACCTTGCATCCCCATTAATCATCTTATGACTCTTATTAAATCGATTTCCGGAATCCGGGGCACTATCGGAGGGCGTCCCGGCGATGGCCTTACCCCTCCTGATATTGTGCGTTTTACTGCTGCATTCGGAACCTGGGCTCTGCATAACAGCCCCAGCCCGGGCGGCAAGCCCTGCATGGTAGTGGGGCGGGATGCACGAACATCCGGTCAGATGGTGGATGCCCTGGTTTGTTCAACCCTGATGGGGCTCGGCATCGATGTGATCAACGCCGGGCTTGCCACAACGCCAACCGTAGAAATGGCCGTGCCCGAGAGCAGTGCCATTGCAGGCATAATCATTACTGCAAGCCATAATCCAGGGCAGTGGAATGCACTGAAACTGCTGAATCACCTTGGGGAATTTATCAGCGGTCCGCAGGGGGAGGAGGTACTGGTGCTGGCGGAGCAGACGATGTATGAATTTGCACCGGCTGATAAGCTGGGATCTTACCAAAACAAGGATTTTCTACCGTTTCACATAAAAAAGATACTGGAACTACCGGAGGTCGACCGCAAGGCGATCGGTGATGCAGGCTTCCGGGTTGCGCTGGACGCAGTAAATTCAGTGGGAGGCTTTGCGGTTCCCGCTATTCTGGAGGCCCTGGGAGTAAAACATATTTACAAAATCAATTGCAATCCTGATGGTCTTTTTGCGCATAATCCGGAGCCGTTGCCGGCTCACCTCACCGATCTTTCCCGCGAGGTGACCAGGCGGGGAGCCGATCTTGGCATTGCGGTTGATCCGGATGTGGACAGGCTGGCCTTTATGAGCGAAGACGGAAGCTTTTTCGGCGAGGAGTATACCCTCGTGGCGGTGGCTGATTATATTCTGACACACAAACCCGGGAACGCGGTATCCAATATGTCGTCGAGCCGGGCCCTGAGGCTGGTTACCGAGAAACATGGCGGCCGCTACCTTGCCACCGCGGTGGGTGAGGTGAATGTGGTGCGGGGCATGAAGTCGACCGGTGCGGTAATCGGCGGTGAGGGTAATGGCGGGGTCATTTTTCCGGGGTTGCATTTCGGAAGGGATTCCCTGGTTGGAATCGCCCTGTTTCTGAGCCACCTGGCCCATCAGAAATTAAAATTGACAGAATTGAGAGCCCTCTATCCTTCCTTTGAGATGTCGAAGAAAAAGATTGATCTGCTGCCCGGGACCAATGTGGAGCGTATTATTGAGGTGCTGGCTGGCCGGAATGCTAATTATCCGTTGCAAACCGAAGACGGATTGAAAATAGACCGGCCCGATGGGTGGGTACATCTGCGGCGATCCAATACGGAACCTATTATCAGGATTATTGCCGAAGCGGAAACAAAAACCGCTGCAGATCAGCTGGCGGACTCTTATATTAAGGATATTCTTGAATTAGTTAACAATTGTTAAATATCCCTAATTCTGATGTAATCATTTCTGGGACCAGCGGTCTTACTGTATGTTTGCAGGCAATTGCGAATTTTATCCTGAAGACAATCATTGCTTAAAGAAAATCATCATTTATGAAAAGGCGCTGGATCTTTATAATTGCACTAGTAGTAGTTCTTGGAGCTATTGTTTTATACAGCCTTACCAATCGGGAAAAAGCTGTAGAGATTAAGGCCGTTGTGGAGAACGGTGTGTTTGATGTGGTGGTCAGTACCACCGGTGAACTCGCCGCCCTTCGGTCGGTTGATATCCGTGGGCCGGAAGGTCTGAGGGATTCCAGGGTTCATGAAGTTAAGATTGTTGACCTGGTGCCTGAAGGTACCATGGTTCGCAAGGGCGATTTCGTCTGCAGCCTGGATAAAACGGCCGCAACCAGTTCCCTGCAAAATATGGACGACCAGATAGAGCGTGACGAAGCCTCCCTCCGTCAGACTCAGCTCGATACCACCATGAGCCTCCGCGATTACCGAAACCAGATCAAGGACCTTGAGTATGCCGTTGAAGAGCGGCAGATCGTGCTGGATCAATCCCAGTATGAGCCACCGGCAACCATCCGTTCGGCCGAGATGAACCTCGACAAGGCGCAAAGAGCCTATGAACAGGCGCTGGTTAACTACGGACTGCGCAAGGAACAGAGTGAAGCTTCCATGACCAAGGCGGAAATCAACCTTAGGCGCCAGCAGCAGCAGCGCGCGGAAATCGTAAGGGTTCTGGACCAGTTTACGGTTTATGCGCCTCAGGATGGAATGGTAATATATAAGAAAGAGTGGGGCGGAGCCAAAAGGAAAGTAGGAACATCCATCTCTTTCTGGGATCCCGTTGTGGCTACCTTGCCCGACCTGACCAAGATGATCACCAAGACCTATGTCAATGAGATTGATATCAGCAAGGTAAGGGTCAATCAGCCCGTTGTAATTGGGGTGGATGCATTTCCGGACCGCCAGTACACAGGGGTAATCACAGAGGTTGCCAACGTCGGGGAACAACTCCCCAATTCGGATGCCAAGGTTTTTGAGGTGGTGGTTGAGGTCAATGAGACCGACACCACGCTGCGGCCAGGGATGACCACGGTAACCCAGATCAAGACGAACAGCTATCCCGATGTGAAGTACCTGCCGCTGGAGGCAATACATTCGAACGATTCGATGTCCTATGTTTATAAAGTCGGTAGCAAGGTCAGGCAGATCCTTGATCTGGGCGAGGCCAATGAGAATCATATCATTGTCAATGACGGGCTTGCCGCGGGCGAGGAGGTTTTCCTGACTGTTCCGGAGAAAGGCGAAGAATGGGAATTTAAGGGCCTCGATATCTATGAACGGGTGAAAACGCGCCGCCTTGAGGAAGAAAAGCGGAAACGCGAGGAGATGGAAAAGGTTCGCCTGGATCAGGAGGAGCGGATGAAGCGAGACAGCCAGGGCGGAATGCCGGGAATGCAGGGCTTTGATATGAAGAACCTGACCAAAGAGCAGAAGGAACAGATGCAGAAAATGATGCAGGGCGGCGGAGCAGCCCGACCGGCCGGCCAGAGCGGCGGAACCATGAGTGTAACCATTCAACGTTAATCCCGATAACATGTTCCGACGTTATTTCCACGATATCATTATAGCTGTGGAGGCCATCATGGCCAACAAGCTCAAGTCGGTTCTCACGGCCCTCGGGATCATCTTCGGCGTGGCCGCGGTAATCAGCATGCTGGCCATCGGCCAGGGAGCACAGAAGGAAATCCTTGACCAGATCAAGCTGGTGGGGGTAAATAATATTATCATTTCCCCGATCGTTGATGTGGCCTCAGCTTCCACTTCAGAGGAGGACAGCAAGAAAGAGTCCAAGAAGTTTTCTTCCGGACTTAATCTTCTGGATGTCAGGGCTATCGAATCGATATTGCCTACTGTAAAGCAGGTAAGTTCTGAAATTCAGCTCAATTCATTTGTACAGCATAACCAGATCCGGAGACCGACCGTACTAATGGGGGTGAATCCCTCCTATTTTTCCTTGTTTAACCTGAGCCTGGAAAAGGGAGACCTTTTCGGTCCGATCCATGAACAGACCGGCCAGTCGGTTTGTGTGATCGGATCCAGCGTTGCCACCCTGCTGTTTCCTGCAGAGAATCCGCTCGGCCAGTTTCTGAAGGTCGGACACAACTGGCTGAGGATCATTGGTGTACTGGAGAAACGTGATGTGGTGGTTTCCTCCTCATCAGCCGGTTTGGGAATATCCAATACCAACGACCAGGTATTTGTGCCTTCAAAGACCATGCTGGTGAGGTATCTTAACAGGGCGATCATGAACCTGAAGATGGGCGAGGTGTCAACCTCCATGAGGTTTTTCGGTGGAGGCAGGGGCATGTCCATTGCGCGATCCATGACCACAGGCAGCGATCAGGGCACCTCGGTTGAAACAAACTACAACCAGCTCGACAAGATTATCATTCAGGTGAAAGAGACTGAAGACCTTCAGTCGACCACGGAGATACTGACCCGCATGCTGATGCGGCGGCACAACGGTGTTGCCGACTTTAAAATAACCGTGCCCGAACTGCTGTTAAAGCAGCAGCAGCGCACCAAGGACATCTTCAACATTGTTTTGGGTGCAATCGCCAGCATTTCATTGATCGTAGGCGGGATCGGCATTATGAATATCATGCTGGCGTCAGTGATGGAGCGTATACGCGAAATCGGAACCCGGCAGGCTATCGGAGCTTCCAGGAAGGACATTATTGTTCAATTCCTCTCTGAGTCTACCCTTATCAGCATCGTAGGAGGTCTGATCGGTGTTATCCTGGGCTTTATTCTGGCAAAGCTCATTATGGAATTTGCTGATATTCTGACTATTGTAACCCCGTTCTCGGTGCTGGTAGCATTCGGAGTATCTGCCGCGGTAGGGATCATCTTCGGATATCTGCCTGCCAAGCGCGCCTCGGAGCAGGACCCGGTGGAATCGCTCAGGGCATCGTAAAACTCAAAACCACAAATAAAACATGGCAACATGAGAAAATCAATCTTTCTTGTATTCACCTTAAGCCTCCTATTGCCCCTGTCGATAAATGCCCAGCAAGCCCAGATACGGAAACTTACCCTTGGGGACGTGATTCAGCTTGCCCAGGAAAACTCCCTTCAGGCCTTGCTCGCCAAGCACCGCTTCCGCAGCAGTTACTGGCAATACAGGTCCTATCAGGCCAATTACCTGCCTTCGGTTTCTTTACAGACCGATATTGTAGATCTGCAGAGGGCGATTACGAAAAGTCTGGTTTATGAAGGCGGCCAGTGGGTGGAAAAGTATGCACCCACCAACCGTCTGAACTCTTCGATAAGCCTGGAAGCGAGCCAGAATATTCCGCTCACGGGAGGCCGTATTTTTGTGGCCTCGGAATTAGGGCGCCTCGACCTTCTGAATGACGATCCGGCTACCCTGATGTCGACACCGGTGAGCATCGGACTCAGCCAGCCCCTGTTCGGCTTCAACCAGTTCAAATGGCAGAAAAAAATCGAGCCGATGCGGTATGAGGAGGCCAAGAAGCAGTACCTCTCCTCGATGGAAGATGTGAATCAGCGGGCCGTTTCCTACTTTTTCGACCTGGCTCTGGAACAGATGAACGTCAAGACATCGGAGTTCAACGTTGCCAACAACGATACCCTCTATCAGATTGCAAAAGGGCGGTTTGAGTTGGGTATGATAGACCAGGGCGACCTGATGCAGATGGAGCTGAACGTGCTGACCAGCACCGATGATTTGGTTAAGGATAAATTAAATCTTGAGGTCAGGAAATCCAACCTTCGGACTTTTCTGGGCTTTAACGACAATATCAATCTTGAGCTTGTGACCTCGCTTGATGTACCGGTACTCACGGTTGATGTTGGAGAAGCCCTGCAACGCGCCCGTGAGAATAATCCAGAAATGATCTCCATGGAGCGGAGCATCCTTGAAGCGGAGCAGAATCTGGCCAAAACCAAGGCGAGTTCGAGGTTTAACGCGAACATGATGGCCAGCTACGGATTAACCCAGCGTGCCAGTGACCTGCAGAATGTGTACAAGGATCCACAACAGTCCCAGCGTCTGAATATCGGGGTAACGGTTCCGATTCTTGACTGGGGAATGCGCAAGGGGCAGGTCAAGATGGCACGGTCGAGCCTGGATGTCACTTTGGTGAACGTTCAGCAACAGAAGATTGATTTTGAGCAGCAGGTTTATCTGGACATCATGCAGTTTAACATGCAGGATGACCAGCTCCTTCTGGCTGCAAAAACCGATACCATCTCCCGTACCCGGTACGACATCACCAAGCAGAAATTCATGATCGGCAAGGTCGACGTGCTCAAGCTCAATGATGCCCTTGCCCAGAAGGACAGGGCTATTGCCAACTATATGAGTGCATTGAGAACCTATTGGTCCAGCTTTTACAATGTAAGGAAAACCACCCTTTGGGATTTTGAGAAGAAGCAGCCTCTTGAACAGAACTATGAGGACCTGATCCGATAGAAACAGAACGATTCTGAGGAGGCAGTTCCATGGCGGAATTGCCTCTTTTTTTTCAAATATTTCCATTATATTTGCGCGTTCAAAAATGAACGTATCAAAAAGAATAATTAAAACCGATTCAAATGCGTAATAAAGGAGCGATCAAGCTGGTAGCGATTCTAATGGCATTAGTGTGCATCTACCAGTTATCCTTCACGGTAGTGACATCACGGATCGAAAAGAAGGCCACTGAATATGCTACAGGTCTTGCCAAAGGAAACCCTGATAAGCTGACTTCCCTGAAAGCATACTACAAGGATTCCCTGGCCGGAGAGACCGTTTACAATTTCCTCGGGCTGAAAAAGTATACCTATCGTGAATGCCAGGAGCGCGAATTCAACCTGGGTCTCGACCTGAAAGGCGGGATGAACGTCATGCTGGAAGTTTCCGTGAACGACCTGGTTCTTTCACTGGCCAACAATTCCAACGACAATACTTTCAAAACGGCCATGCAGCTGGCTCATGAACGGCAGATCGCCGGAAGCCAGGATGATTTTGTTACGCTATTTGGAAACGCGTTTAACGAGACGGATCCGAATGCAAAGCTTGCAGCCATCTTCAATACAATTGAGCTGCGTGACCGGATCAAGTACAACTCCACCAATGAAGAGGTGTTGAATGTTCTTCATGAAGAGACCAAAATTGCCATTGCAAACTCGGTTCGCATACTCCGCACCCGTATTGACCAGTTTGGGGTAGCCCAGCCGAACTTCCAGGAACTGGGTACTGCCGGTCGGGTTATGATCGAGCTGCCGGGCATCAACGATCCCGAACGCGTACGGAAACTTCTGCAGGTTGCTGCAAAGCTTGAGTTCTGGGAAACCTATGAGAATAACGAGGTGTATGGTTTCATGAATGATGCCAATACCCGTTTGCGGGACCTGAATACGGCAGCATCGACAACCGTCAATGATACAACTGCCACTCCGGCTGCAACAGAGACTGCTGCCGCTGATACCACAAAGACCAGCCTGCTGGACAAGATCGAAAAAGATACAACCAAAGCTTCCAAGGATCAGTCCCTGGAGGAATTCAAGAAAGAGAATCCTTTGTTCGGCATCCTGCTTCCCAATGCCAATGAGGGTAACCTGATGCAGGGACCTGTTGTGGGCTATGCGCATTTCAGGGACACGGCGAAAGTCAATGCGGTTTTTGCCAATCCGCAGATCCAGACGATCTTCCCCACAACCATGAAATTCTTCTGGACCTCCAATCCGATTGACGGCAACGAAGAGATGTTCGCTTTGCTGGCGATCAAGGTCAGCAACCGGGAAGGCAAACCGGCACTTGACGGTGCCATGGTTGTAAATGCCCGGTCCGACTTCGGCGGCACAAGCAACCAGCCTGAAGTTTCTCTTTCGATGAATGCCGAAGGTGCCAAGATCTGGCAACGCCTGACCAAGGAAAATGTTGGGAAAAGCATTGCTATTGTCCTTGACAATTCTGTCCGTTCCTATCCGACCGTTAACGGTGAGATTGCAGGTGGTCGCTCTTCGATTTCCGGCGGCGGCATGACCATTGAAGAAGCACAGGACCTTGCCAACATTCTGAATGTGGGCCGCATGGATGCCCCGGCAAAAATCACATCGGAAAATGTGGTAGGACCGTCACTCGGTGAGGAATCCGTCAGATCGGGCCTTGCATCATTCGCCCTCGCATTCCTGCTGGTACTGCTCTATATGGCATTTTATTACAACCGGGCCGGTTTGGTTGCCAATATCGCACTGATTATTAACATGTTTTTCCTGGTTGGGGTTCTGGCTTCCCTTGGAGCAGTCCTGACTCTCCCCGGTATTGCAGGTATTGTTCTGACCCTGGGTATGGCCGTTGACGCCAACGTAATCATCTACGAGCGAATCCGTGAGGAGCTCCGGTCAGGCAAGGGAATAAAGCTTGCCGTCAAGGAGGGTTACAAACACGCCATGTCGGCTATTATCGACGGTAACGTCACAACATTGCTGACCGGTGTTATTCTTTATGTTTTTGGTTCAGGCCCGATCAGGGGTTTTGCCACTACGCTGGTTATCGGTATCCTTACCTCCCTGTTCACCGCAATCTTTATTTCGAGGATCATTTTCGAAAGAATAATGGATAAGGACAGGAAACTGGCATTCGGTAACAAGTATACCATTGACTTCATGCATAATGTCGACCTGAAGTTCCTTGACAAACGGAAAGTTTTCTATATCGTCTCCGGTGTCCTCATGACGCTTTCCATCATTTCCCTGGCTACCCGCGGACTGAACATGGGGGTCGACTTTACGGGAGGACGGACCTATATCGTCCAGTTTGACAAGCCCGTGAATACACAGGAACTGTCAAAGACCATCGGAACTGCTTTCCAGGGTGAACAACCGCAGATTACCACATTTGGTTCACCTGACCGGGTAAAGATCACCACAAAGTATATGATTAAAAATGACGCACCGGATGTGAGTGCGCAAATCGACCAGGCCCTTTACCAGGGATGTCAGACCTATCTGCCTCAGGGAACGGATTTCAACACATTCAATACCGTCAACAAACAGTCGAGCCAGTTGGTAGGACCTACCGTTGCTTCGGATATTGTCCGGGCAGCCTTCTTGGCTATTATCTTTGCCCTCATCGGGATCTTCCTCTATATCTTCGTCCGGTTCAGGAACTGGCATTTCGGCCTGGGGGGTGTTGCCGCACTCTTCCATGACACAATCATTGTACTCGGTATTTACTCGATACTCTACAGCATCATGCCTTTCTCCATGGAGATTGACCAGGCCTTTATTGCTGCCATCCTGACGATTATCGGGTATTCTATCAACGATACCGTAATCGTATTCGACAGGGTGAGGGAGTTTACAACCCTCTTCCGGAAACGCGACAGGAGAGATATTATCAGCCACTCCATCAACTCAACCCTGGGCCGTACCCTTAACACGGCCGGCACCACGCTGGTTGTTTTGATCGCCATCTTCCTTTTCGGGGGAGCATCTATTCGCGGATTTGTATTCGCCCTGCTGTTTGGTATCGCTTTCGGTACCTACTCATCGATCTTCGTTGCCTCCGCTCTGGTTTATGATCTCCACGTATGGCAAGAGAAGCGCGCATTGAAAAAACATCAACTTACCAAATAACAGAAAAGCCCCGGACAGCCTCCGGGGTTTTTTTGTATCTTTATAGGCTATTTTTG
>Ga0154558_1031_pt3 | contig 22337 bp, 12 predicted proteins | sample RifGroF2_FD_105701 | JGI IMG/M metagenome (GOLD analysis project Ga0154558, IMG submission 105701) | Bacteroidetes bacterium GWF2_49_14 | reverse complement strand
GCCGTATTCCTGATCGTCATGTTTTCAGCCCGGAAGCCATCTCCCTGGATGGTAAGGGTGGCAGAGGTGAGGATATTATCGCCTGTCCATAATGCGGCATCCTCAACCGGACATTTACCTGCGGTGCAATCATAGATGTGATAGCTGATGATGGTTTCCTCGCGGCTCTCCCCAATCAGGGTAATATTGATTTTATCAGAAGGGACGATTAACTTTTCCGTAGTGTACAGGCCTCGCTTGATGTATATTACCGTTCTTCGGGCGCTGTTTGAGGGTGCAGCATTCAGGGCGGCCTGTAAGGTGGTGAAATTTCCCGTTCCGTCTTGTGCTACCACGATGTCAGCATTGGAAGGATTAGTGCCCGACCAGGCAGAATGATTCATCCCGGTGAGCAGGAGGAACGTGAAAATGAGGAGAATTTGTTTCATTACGTTGAGTAGAGAATTATGAAATTCAGTGAAAACGGAACTAAAATCTGACGACGCCTGCAAGGACTTCTTTCCCTATGATGGTCCGGGTATTTAACCTTTTATCTCCTGATGACTGCAGTGATATGTTGTCGCATTCCGAACCGTTTACCTTAATGGCTGTATTGGCTTCAGAATTGAATTCGGTTTTTTTCAGGACTACATCCTTACAATTATAAAATTCGAAACTCGTTTCATTTTTGGTCTTAAGCTGCACATTTTCAATTACCAAATGATCGGTATCGGTTATTGAAAATCCATTTTCAGCTTCGAGGAGCATATCGGACAGATGAATATTCTCCAGTTTCATTTCGGGCAGGCCTTGCAGAAACACGGCTTGCAATGCGCCCTTAACGGTTATGTTCCTCATAGAGATGTCTTTAAACCTCGGTGTTTTTTCAGTAACGGGATCTCTGGCTGGCTGACCAACTGATTTTCCCGATTCAATCTGTTCCGAAACCGACATGCCTCCGTAATACAGATCAAACGAAATGGCCATGGTCGGAATATCGGTCATCCGGATATCGGAAATGAAAATATTTTCCACCACGCCCCCGCGGCTGCGGTTGCTTTTGAACCTGAGGCCCACATCCGTTCCCATGAAGGTACAACCTGATATATGAATATTCCTGACTCCTCCCGACATTTCACTTCCAATGGTCACACCACCATGACCGTGATATACAATGTTGTTTCGGATGACCATGTTTTCGCAGGGAACACCACGACGGCGGCCATCCTCATCCTTGCCTGATTTCAGGCAGATGGCATCGTCACCTACGTCGAAATTACAATGTTCAATCAGCACATTCCTGCACGATTCGAAGTCAATACCGTCACCGTTCTGAGAATACCAGGGATTCCGTACCGTGATGTTTCTTACCGTCAGGTCCTCGACCAGAAGTGGGTGAATGCACCAGGCCGGTGAATTCTGAAAAATCGGTCCGTCGAGCAAAATGCGTTTGCTATTTTGAATTTTGACCATAACCGGACGGAGGAAGTCGCGCACACTCTCAAAGTCTGCTTTCGTTTTCAGGTTTTCAGGAACATTCATATCGGCGTTTACTGACGCTTTTTTAAATTGTTCCGAAGGATACCATTCATTTTTTTTATCATTCAGCACTCCGCCTGAGGCTATCAGTTTCTTCCATTGGCTATCGGTCAGTTTGCTTTTTTTCACCGGCCGCCAGGCGTCGCCTGCTCCGTCCCAAACACCAATGCCCGTAAAGGCCACATTTTCAACATTATCACCAAATATTGGCGACATGCATCGCCAGGTATCGAGACCTTCAAAACTGGTATTGATCAGGGGGTAGAGATCCTTGTTGGTAGAAAAAAGTATCATGGCTCCGGCTTCGGCATGCAGCTCGAGGTTGCTTTTCAGGATGATCGGCCCTGTAAGCCAGATGCCGGCCGGTATCACCACTTTCCCGCCGCCCTTTGAGGTCACTGCCTGGATGGCGTCCGCAAATGCCTGAGTATTTAATACTTGCCCGCCCATGACGGCACCAAAATCGGTGATCGATACGGTGTTTGGCGGTATGACCGGCAAATGGATATCGGGCATGATAAACTCGATGCCCTTAAAACGAATCGTTTCATCGGTTTTCCCGGCCAGATCGGGCTGCGCATAGCTGCTCAGCAGTACTATCAGGATCAACTTAAAGATGTCGCCAAATGGTTTTCTATTCATAGTATGCTGTTTGTTGTCAGTTTTCCTTAGCATTGGTAAACAGTCCGGGATCGGTTGCCCAATCCCCGAGGATCGTATTCACAGTATATCTTTCAGCCATTGCAGGCGTTAACAGATGAGCCCATGGCACGCGTTGCTCCAGGGTTGCTCCATCACCGGAATTTCCATATTCAGCAAAAAAAGCGGTCTTCTCTTTTTCCGGATCTCTCCAGTTATTCCATCCCTCGGGTTTGATCATCTTTCCAAGCTTGCATCCGATAAAGACTGATTTCCCATACGGGCGCCAGGGTCTGCCCAGGTAAAAGGAAGCTTCAGGAGCACTTCCGGTAATCGTACAGTTCAGAAAAACAAAACCAAATTCGGTTTCCTCCAGGGTTGAGGGAGCCGCGATGTATCCGTGGTCCTTGCAAAAAAGAGTGCAACGGTCGAAAACCACTGTCGACCACCCAAAAATATAATCAACCGAACCCTCGATGTAGCAGTTCAGGTAATATTGACGGCTTTTCTCACCATGCGGGTACAAGGTATCCTGGAAACCGATAAAACGGCAATTTTTAAAAGCAACCCGGTCCCCGTCAATTCTTACGGCTACCGCTTGTCCAACAGGTCCTGAAGAGTTTTCAAAGGTGATGTTCTCGGCTATGAACCCTTCGGCGAAAATGTAAAACGAAGCAGAACCGGTTGTGCCCACCGGTTCGCCGAACCGGTTGGTTTTGGCAGCAAAATCATCGAAAGTAAGAATCGTCCGATCCACATTTTCACCAATAAAGGTGACGTTGGTCTTACTGGACGGCAGGATGAGCTTCTCCCTGTAAGTGCCATTCTTAATGAAAATGGTTGTGCGTTTATTCCGGAAATCGGGTACCGCATTGATTGCTTCCTGTACAGTCATGAAATCTCCGGTTCCATCGTCTGCAACGATAAAATCACCGGCGGTAACCGGTTTGACAGGTTGTCCGGCTAACTCCCTCAGTCCGGAACAGACCAGCCGTGCCACCTCGGTTGCCCCTTCAGGCTGAAAATGAGTATTATCGGTTTTGCCCTCCGGATAGGCCTGGAACTTGCCTGGAGGTAAATTCATAAAATAGTTGGAGGTGACGAAATCGCGTCCTTTTTCGGTAAAAAATTTCATTGAACGTTCATTCAGATCCACCAGGAGGGTATGGGTTTCGGATGCCACCTCCTTTATGGCACCAGGGTAATCTCCATGGGTATTTGTGAGTACGCCGTCGACCCAGGGGTAGTTTCGGGCTACGGGTGTGATCAGGACCGGGATGGCGCCCTTTTGCCGCGTCTGCAGAATAAACAACTTGAGGTACTCTTTATAGCCCTCAATATTCACGTACCGGTCGATCTTGCTTTCCGACTGATCGTTATGTCCGAATTGCATCAGCACAAAGTCACCGGGTTTCAGGGATTCGTAAACCTGACGCCATTTGCCCTCCTGGAAAAAAGTACGTGTACTCCGACCACCCACGGCGCGGTCATCCACGATGATACTATCGGCCCCGATGAGGTCTTTCAGTTCCTTCATCTGTGTGCCGGTCATCAATGACTGGAAAACCTGTCCCCATCCGGTGATCGGATAGCGCTCGTTTTGATAGTTGTCATATTTTGAATAATCAGCCATCGTGGAGTCGCCGATCAGCCAAACCGTCACAATCTTTTCAGATGAACTTAAACACATGGCTATCAGCACGATCCAAATAATGATCAGCAGATATTTTTTAATTTCGGTCATGCTATTTATTTGTTATGCGGAACCAGTCGATGTCAACGGTTCCCGCATCGTTGGTTATTCCATCCCGCAAGGCAAAAAATCCGATTTTCGCTCCGATCCAGCGTCCTGGTTTTGCGATAAAATCAGATCCAACCTCCTTAAAATGAGTCCCATCTGAACTATAGCTGTATTTGCAAACGGCCCTTTTTGAAACGTCAATCCTAAACCAAATCTCATCATCCGGGTATGGCTCCGAAAATAGTTCTTCCTCAGTACCACCGGTCCGGGCCTTTAAACACTGAACAAGCCTGACCTGAGTCTGGCCATTTGACCGCTTAAGGGAAAGATATCGGTGATCTTCGCCCATGACAACAAACCCGGTCTCTTCTCCGTCGGTACGGGGAGTAAATTTCATGCGGGTGGTTGCGGTAAACGTTTCGGCCGGAAATTTCTGGAGGAGCAGATTAGGAACCAGCCACAGTCCGTTTGTCCCTTCGGGTCGGGGAACGCAGTTGAGCCGGTAGAATCCAAGATTTCCGGAAGTAAATCCCCAGGAAATTTCGGGGTTGGCATGCCATTGCCACTGATATCCGAGGGAATTTCCGTTAAATTCATCCGATTCCGGAGGAGTCGCTATAGGGTATCTTTTCCCCACATCCGGTTTTTTATAGGTCAAAACCGGTTCGCCGATCCCGTCGCCATCGGGGTCAATTCCGATGACTGGCCAGTCATTTTTCCAAACCATCGGCTGCAGATGCACCACCCGGCCATAAGCTCCCTGATCCTGGAAATGGATAAACCAGTCTTCGCCTGTAGTAGTGCTTACCCAGGCACCCTGATGCGGGCCGTTGATTTTGGTTTTTCCCTGTGCCATCACGATTTTCTCTTCATAGGGTCCTGAAATATGTTCAGACCGGAGCACTAGCTGCCATCCGTTTGTGACATCGCCAGCCGGGGCAAAAATGTAATAGTATCCGTTCCTTTTGTAGAATTTTGGTCCTTCTACCGTCGGATGGCGGTCATGCCCGTCGAATACCATCACATCAGGTCCGGTACCGGCCATGCCGTTGCCATTCATCTCCGCCACCATGACCACACTTTTGATTCCTGCGCGACTGCCGGCAAAAGCGTAGGTGAGCCAGGCTTTTCCGTCATCGTCCCAAAGGGGTGACGGATCGATCAGCCCTTTCCCTCCCTTCACCAAAACCGGTTCCGACCAGGGACCGGCAGGATTTTCTGCTTTAACCAGATAGATCCCATAATCCGGATCGGGGTAGTAGATATAGAATTCTTTGTCATGATAACGGATGCAAGGTGCCCATATCCCGTTTCCATGCTGCGGTTTGCTGTACACATCATACGGCGGCAGTTTCTTCAAGGCATGGCCAACCAGTGCCCAGTTGACCAGGTCTTTTGATTGCAGAACCGGCAAACCGGGAACACAATTGAATGAGGAGGCGGTCATATAGAAATCCTCACCCACCCGGATCACATCGGGATCTGAATAATCCGCATAGAGGATGGGGTTTTTGTAGGTTCCGTCGCCGCGATCCGCCACCCATACCCCTGAGATTTCAGTTTGCCCAAAAGAGAAGACTCCATTGACAATCAGGCCGGTGATCAGGATATATTTCTTATACACCATACAGAATCTTTGCGGAATTATTGAAAACCCATAAGATGATTGACGAGCGAATTGATATACATCTCGATATTCGTATAGCCCTGATCCAGGGTGTGCTCATTTTGATCCGGCCGATCAGGATTCAGGTTGTTCTTCCTTTCCCAGGTGTCCGGCATGCCATCGTTATCCGAATCCTTCGGGGGTTGCAGGGATTTGAGCTGCGGCCACCCTCCCACATCTTTTTGCGAGTCGATGATACCCTTCCCTCCGAGGGCGAAGGTTGCACCGAATTGTTCCACTCCGGATTTAGCTTCGCCGAGAACCCTGAGGTCGACAGGATCGGAAACCATACTGGCACCGGCGTGCTCTAAAACTTCCCGGTAAGCCGTTTTCGCATCAGATGTTCGAACCGGATCACCGGGAACCGGTTTTGACAAGCGGGATTTGGCTTTCATCACATCATTGATCCCTTTATACTGAACCCCGCCGTTCCAGTTATCCGCAGTAACGGCCGGGTCCCCCTCCATAAAATTTCCTTCGATGAAGAACCAACCTGCATGCAAGGTATCGGGATTAATACCCGGATTGAAAAACTCCTGGGTTAGATTAAGAATTCTGTGGCGGACATTGGTCCGGGTAGCGGGTCCGGGTTTAAAGTAATTATTGACCATGTTATAGCTGCCTTCCTCGCCGCCGTAAACACTGTTGAATCCCCAGTTGTATATCACATTGTTTCGGAAATCGACTTTTTCATTTTCCGGTTTTCCGGAGTACCGGGGTCCGCAGAACCGGGGATTACGGCTAGAATGATCGGAAAGGAGGTTATGGTGGAAAGAGGCATTCAGGCCACCCCAGATTCCGCCATATCCATGTTCGCCTTTCCGGTGCACCGAATGGAAGAGGCTTTCGCTGATGATACACCACTGCATGGTAAAGTTGGCATTATCATAAAAAGAGGCCACCTCATCAACCGCCCAACTAAAACTGCAGTGGTCAATCAGGATATTTCGGTTACGGTTTCCCGTGATGGCATCATTCTCCTCACCGGAGGTGTCCCCGGGCCGGATCCGGATAAACCGGATGATCACATTGTCTGCTTTCACCCGGATCCCGAAGTTTCTAAGACATATTCCGTCGCCCGGAGCTGTTTGGCCGGCGAGGGTCAGATTGTCTGCAGTGATCGACAGGATTGATTTCAGTTCAATATTCCCGGAGACACGGAACAAAACGGTACGGGAGCCCTCCGTTTCGACCGCCTGCCGAAGGCTACCGGGGCCGTCATCATTCAAATTGTCAACAAACAGAACGGTCCCTCCCCTTCCCCCTGTTACATACCTGCCTCCCCCTTCGGCACCCGGGAAAGCTGGTGTCTGTGCCGGCAATTTCATGAAAAACCCCAGCAGGAAACAGAGCCCAATGGCAATCGCTTGTTTCATGGGCCGATTCTCCAACGCGGGTCTCCAGAATCACTCTTTCCTGCAAATCCGGTGTCCTTGAAATTAAAGATGGAATTGTACGGATCTGTCCAGAGCTGTAACGCAGGTCCGGCGTAGAGAAAAGAGGGGAATCCGGGAATCTCCTCCTTTCCCACGACATAGCCAAAATCACTGGTGGTATAGGTATTCAGTACGATCCAGTTGGTGGTCCCCATCCCATCATATCCATCGACCCGGTAGTCGGCATCGCCGGTTGTATTCCAACCATGCCCCCAAATGGTATTGGAAATCGTGATGCCATTGAGAACATTATCATTGCCGGCTTCCCTCCAGCGGAACATCTGCCTGCCCTTTTCCGGCATTTCGTTGAAGGTGCAGCCATCAATAGTAATGGAATTGGAATTGTTGCGGCTCGTCAGGAACATGATAGCCTTGGAAATCGTGGAGTTTTTAATTGTGATTTCATTGCAAATCCAGGTATTCTTATCCATGGTGAGGATTCCATAATCCTTGATGCTGTCGATTTTGCAATCCAGAATCGTGTACTTATCCAATGTACCTGAACCATCTTTTACCCGCGAAAGTCCCCTGAAAGCATGAATGACGCATGACTCATACTTGATCTCTCCCATGAAACCGGTTTTATCAATATTAAAAACATATCTCGAGCCAAACCCGTTGTCAGTAGCAGTCAGATTAATATCTTTAAAAGTCACATAATCAACAGTACTGCCGTCACTCAGGTTAAAGTTCAGGTTGCAGTCAATGATCGGTAACGCTGGTGTGAAACTATAGCCACTTATGAAGGATACTGATTTATCGAAAGCATAGCCACCTGCGAGGTATGTTTTTCCGCCTTCGAGTAATATGACGCTGCCATTTGACACATCAGGAAGAATATTCGCCAGGTTGACGACCGTATCGATTCCGGTAAGGTCCACTACATTATCGCCTGATACCAGGGGTTGACGGGTAGCATATAACTCCCACCCGCGAATGGTCTCTCCACTATAAATGGCGATCTGATACGACGAGCTTGCCTCGAGTCCTCCAATGATTTTCATGGCCGCCACCCGGTCATCATCCGTAACATCAAACTCCAGGATCGGTTGTATCAGCCTGACATCGGCAGCATCGAAAACCTTGATGGAGGTGATCGGTTGGCCGGAGGGTGTCCAGAAAACCCGCGCCCGTGTATCCAGCACATCAAAGTAGGTTGGAGTGCCCATGTTGGAAGGGAATTTCTGTGTCCTGACAGCTCCCAGCGGTGAAGGGAGGCTGTTGTAACCGGCATCATCGGCCAGTGCCGTAGCCCTCACCTGGTATAATGTAAACCATAGAAGGTCTTCACCCACCGCTTCCTTGTTTATAACCAGATAGTTCGTATCTGTTTTTACTGTGTAGTCGATGGTCAGGAAAGTATCCCGGCTGACTTCAATGGTATATTGCCTGGCCTCCTTCATTTTTCCGAGATTCACGATGATGGTATTTTCCACCGAAAAGAGGTCCTCATTCAGGACCGGTTGAAAAAGCCGGGTTCTTGGGTAAATTTCCTCCTTTTTACAGGCATCCATGGTTATCAGGCCTGCAATCATCAGAATAAAGAATATCCTGATATTGAGTTTATTGATTTTCATACTATTCATTTTTTTCATTTTTTGCCTGGTCATTATAATCCAAATCCGTAACCGTCGTTTTTCAGTATTCCTTTACTGTTATCTATACCGACGGTTGGAATGGGGAAAATGTACCGGACTATCCCAGTAGGAACACCGATATTTGAACCATTGATGTAATTATCCCAGTCGCGCGTGATCCATTCGGCATAACCGGTAGTGGTCGTTTCAGTATGCATGTCGATAAGCCAGGGTTGACGGGTCCAGGTTTCATCGGGAGGTGTCAGGACCTTTTCATTAACATTTAAGATCATCAGGTTTCCGTTCACATCCAGTTTTGTATACAGATAATCGGGCAAGGTACCTGAACCATCAAACGCCTCATCAGCAAGCTTTTTACAGCCCTCCACTGTCGCAGCCACTTTTTCATAGTAGAGATTCCAACGGATAAGTTCGTATTTCCGTATCATCTCCCCGCCAAATTCCCAGGCCCGTTCATCCACGATGGCCTCAAAAAAGGATTGCTGGCTTCCCGAGACGGTTCCAACATACCCATAAACCTTATCGCCCCATTGCGTCTCATCGAAGGCTCTCTGCCTGACGCGTATCAATGCATTCCGGGCATTTCCGGTGGGACCGTTGAGCTCATTTTCGGCTTCGGCATACATCAGCAAAACATCGGCATACCGCATCATCGGCCAGTTAATTCCGGTTCCCTTATTGGTGGAGGGTCCGGGCGGATTATCAAGGTAATGCCTGCTCCACTTGCCCTGTGAGATATTCATGCTGCTGCTGGAGACCAGTTGCTGAACAAAATCTGTGGTGATTGTATACAAGCCACAGGTGACAAGAAGTCGTTTGTCTTCCTTGTCGAATGAGTACAGATAGGTTGGCGGCATCGCCATATAGTTGGATCCACTACCATACGGATGATTACCGGCATCGATGCGGATCCCGATATTCCAGCCTACATCGCCTTCCCCGATAGCAAAGGGAACTTCAAAGAGGATTTCACTGTTTGACGGTGCGATGAATTTGCATTCGTTCATGAATATTTGCTTGAAATCAGGTGGCAATTCCCGGTCCTTCAGGGTAATCAATTTCAGGGAATAATCGCGGGCAATCGTATAATAATCCTTGTAATCTGACATGCGGTCCATCACCAGGTCGGGTTTAAGAAAATACCCACCCCGCTGCAAGGCCAGGCGGGCAATCATTCCCAGCGTGAATTCCCGGTTGATCTGCTCGATCCCAAACGGAAGTTCATCAGCCCACATCATCTTTTCTTCACAGTCGATCATATCCTGAATGACTGCGGAGAGGATCATATTCCGGTCCTCCCTGGGAAGGTTGAATTCCACGCCAATGGCCGGTGCCCGGGTCGGGAAAGGAACATCGCCAAAATAGAAGACCAGCATACTGTACCAATAAGCTCTCATCGTATAAGCCTCACCCAGAAGGTGATGGAGTGTTTTTGACAAGGCGGCTTCCTCCGAATTCAGCCCTGTACTGTTCAGAATTCCTTCAATGCAGATATTAGCATCACGGATAGCCTGATAGGCAATACTCCAGACATAATCAAGGTCCCCGTTATTGGGCTGTGCATAGAGGCGCCAGATCTGATACCGTGCTCCGTCGCTCGCACCCCCGGCATGCTCGATGTCGGTATTACCGGTCATGTTATTAGAGAGCCGCGAGCGGAATCCGTCATGGCTGAAATGAACGTACATCGCATTCACGGCCTTCCGGGCATCCTCCTCATTTGAAAAGATGTATTCCGAATCAAATGTTGACAATGATTCGGGATCCAGGAATTTTTCGCAGGCAGTCAGTGAGAGGCCCGCAACCATCGTATATAGAAGATATTTCAGTTTCATATCGTATAGTTTTTCAGTCTTCGTCAGAAAGTTACGTTTACACCCAGTGTGAATGACCGGCTCCGGGGATAGGATGAGTAGTCGATACCCGGCGTAAGAGCTGCATAGCTGTTGCTACGGGAGGTACTAACCTCAGGATCGTATCCGCTGTAATGGGTCCATAACCAAAGGTTGTAGCCTGCTACATAAATACGGATATTCGATGCTTTGATTTTAGCGGTTAATCGTGTCGGGAGGGTATAGCCTAATGTCAGGACATTCAATCGCAGATAGGATCCGTCTTCCACTGCCCAGTCACTGATCACGGCAGTAGCCTGCCCGAAAGAATTACTACCGCTCCATATGGTTTTTCCTTCATTCAACTGCCTCAGCTGCTCCAGATCGGTCACCACCTCGCCGGGTGTTCCCGTGATAGTACCATCCACATCGATATACGTAAAGCGCTTGTCTGAGCTCTGGGAACTCAGCATGTTCCCGTAGGTAGTCCGATACAGTTGATTGTAGTCAATTTTACCTGTATTGTAGATGTCGTTGCCAACAGACCAGTTAAACATGATCGTTGCATCGAAGCCTTTGTAAGTGGCATCCAGACCAAAACCACCCGTTGCATCCGGCAAAGCGCTACCAATAACCTGGCGGTCCTGGCTGTTAATCAAGCCATCGGTGTTCAGATCTTTCAGTTTCATATATCCCGGACGGACATTTGCTACACCCAGGGTATTCTTGTTATCCGGAACCCCTTCTTTCAGTGTATAGGTTTCTGTTACCGGATTATAGCCGGTGAAATCATCCACGGTATACATCCCGTCATTCACATATCCATAAATTAACCCAACCGTTTCTCCCACTCGCAGATAGTAATCATCACGGTCTTTGAGGTCCGTTGAGGCCCAGTTAGACTGGTAGAACCGTTCATCGGTCCCGTCGAGAGCATCAATCCTGGCTTTGTTGAAGCCAAAGTTCAGGTTGGCACTCAGGGTGAAATCATCACGGTCCACAAGAATCGTATTCATCAGCATTTCAACTCCTTTGTTTGAAGTGCTTCCCACATTGTTCCATTGGGTACTGAAACCCGAAATCGGAGAGATGGCAGAGGCCAGCAGGAGATTCCTGGTTGTATTATAGTATAAGTCTATGCTTCCCCGGATACGACCTTTAAAGAATATGAAGTCCGATCCGAAGTTCCGGTTGATCGTTGTTTCCCAGACAATATCAGGATTATACAGGGTTGTTCCTTCAGGTGAGTAATAGGCATTGTAGCCGTTGGTACCCATGCCGGGGCCGTTATTGGTGGTTGCACTGAACAAAAACCGGGTGGCGTTGGCGGGAATCCTGTCATTGCCGGTAGTACCGTAACTGAGCCGGACTTTCAATTCATCAATCCAGGTTGTGTGTGCCAGAAACTCCTCTTCATTCATTTTCCAGGCAACGGCAACTGACGGGAATATTCCGGTACGATTTCCTTTTGAAAACTTACTGGAAATATCGGTGCGCAGAGTGGCTGAAACCAGGTATTTACCCAGATACTGGTAATTGGCTCTTCCGAAAAAGGACAACCGGTTCTGATTGGTCGATACATAGCTGGAGTAGCTGTCAAAAGTTCCCAGTGCCATATTGGCGAACATCTCCTCCGGTGTCATGGAAGCTCTGAAATTTTCGGCCCGCACTGCGCTACCCTTTCCCCCGTTAGAATACAATTCGTGGCCCAGGAGTAAATCCAGCCTGTGATTCCCTATATTTTCAAATGCATAGGCGGCGGTATTCAGCCATCGAAATGAATTATTCTGGGTTTGATTGATGGTACCCAGAGGAAGGCTGTTGCCCTCTTGTTGCGACTGGCTGGTCAGGGGGCCGTAATAGCGGAGTTGTTCATCAAAGGTTTTGCTGTTGGTAAAGGCTGATTTTACTATCATTCCCTTTACCGGTTCCCAGGTCAACCCGGCCTGAAGAACATAATTCTGTGTATTTCTCCGGCGCCAGTCCTGACCGGCCAGCTGAACCGGATTTATGAGGCTGAGCAGGAAGGACTGATAGTCATCGTCCGAGTCTATTTTTGTAAGGTCAATGTCCAGTTCATCGGCTATCCCGTTCACGGGACGGGCGGTGATCACATTTTTAACCCTCAGCTGGGCAGTGCCCGCAGTACCGGCCCCATCAACCTGGGTATTGGTAATTCGTGCAGATCCATCAAACTTAAGTGTATTGGAGATGGCATGTTCCAGTTTAAAATTGATCACATTTCTGTTAAACCCGTTCCCGAGCATGATCCCATCCTCTTCATTGTTGGTCAAGCTCAGGCTCAGCTTGGTTTTATCGGTCCCTCCACTGATGCTCAGGTTGTGGGATTTTGACAGCTGATTGTTTCCGAACAGTTCATTCTGCCAGTCGTTGGGCTTTTTATACTTATAGAGCTCCAGGTCAGAGTATTTGCCGAAATAGCGTTCGAAACTTCTCACATCGGCGTCAGAACGCAATTTGGCCCGTTCATACTGCATCATTACAAATTCGTATGGATCAAGAACCTCATAGGTACGCTCTTGCGGCAACGTTTTAAATTGGGCGTAGCCGTTGTAATTAATACTCGTTTTTCCGGCTATCGGGCTTTTGGTTGTTATCAGGATGACTCCGTTTGCCGCCTGTGCACCGTAGATTGCTGTTGAGGCGGCATCTTTAAGAACGGTCATGCTGGCAATATCGGAAGGGGGAATGTCGCGAATACTCCCTACAATAAACCCATCCACTACATATAGCGGGGAATTATCCTGTGTTACTGAGCCACCCCCGCGAATCCGGATGACCACTTCGGCATCCGGTGAACCGTCGGTCGAAATGACATTGACACCAGGCAGTCTTCCTTTCAGGGCTTCAGCAGCATTGGCAATAGGGATTTTCTTCAGCTGCTGGGCCGACATGAAGGATACCGCTCCGGTTAAATCGCTTCTTCGTGCGGTTCCATAACCAATGGTAACCACCTCGTCCATTTCAATCATTGAAGTTTCGAGCCGGACATTGATTTCGGTTCTCCCGTTTACCACAATGTCCTGCGATCTGTATCCGACAGATGAGAAAGTTAAGACAGCATTTGCCGAAGCTACATCAATCCGGTAAGTGCCATCTGCCTGGGTTATGGTTCCCAGGCCTGTGCTCTTATTCAGGACATTGGCAGCCGGCAGAGGTTCGCCTGTCTTTAAATCTTTGACTGTACCTTTGACTGTAAGTTGCTGCGCAAATAGTGCAGAGACAAAGATCATTTGCAGAGTTACCACAACAACCAGGGGCCTCAATAGTTTGAGCAACCGTGATTTTTTTTGTTCGATTGGAAAATCAGCCATACTTTAAGGTTAGTTTTTAGGTTTTGAACATCCATGATACTTTACCGGGGCTTTGTCATATTAACCATCCATTACAGAATGATAAACAACAGGACGACGAGTGCCACCATTAAAACCAGTCCAGCTGAAGCGAGGATGCGGTTAGTTCGTTTCAGCCTTTGATCCGTTTCCATAAATCGTGAATTGTTACTCTTCACAAGGTATGCCGATACCCTGTTTTTGCCATCCTGAAAATTCCCAGATTTCAGATTATTCTTCCCAGAACAGGGTCATATTTCCCAAAAAGCGGGTAGTCTGTTTGTCTGATTCAATCTGATGGGTCAGAGGGAATCCCCTGGCCGGTTCTTTTTTGGGAACTGTTAATAAACTCGGTGGCACTCATTCCGAATTCCTGTTTGAAACATTTTCTGAAGTGTGACAGGTCTTTAAACCCCACCTCATAGGCCACTTCGGAAACGTTCATTTTTTGCTGTACCAGCATTTGAGCCGCTCTTTTTAACCGTATATGGCGTATGAACTCTTTTACAGTCATATTCGTGAGAGCATGCAGTTTCCGGTACAGCTGCATCCGGCTGACTCCTACCTTTACTGAGAAACTTTCAATATCCAGATCACTGTCTGATATATTCATCTCAATGACTTCAATGGCCTTTTTTATGAAAAGTTCATCGGGTGAAGCCAGTTCGATATGAGTGGGTTCGAGCACCATGGTACCGGTATATTTCTCTCTCAGCGACTCACGGATTGAAAGCATATTCTCAACTTTTGCATGCAGCAGCGCCAGATCAAAAGGCTTGGTAATATAATCGTCGGCTCCGGTGGTAAGGCCTTTCAATTCATGATCTTTTGAATGCATGGCCGTTAACAATAGCACCGGAATATGCGATGTGCGCTGGTCATTTTTAAGTCGCTTACACAGCTCGTAACCATCCAGAACCGGCATAATAATATCGCTTATAATGATGTCAGGAATCATTTTTACAGCCAGTTCCCATCCCTCTTCCCCATTCCTGGCTTCAAGTGTCTTAAAGCCTTCATTGAAATTTCCGGCTATGAATTGACGTACATCGGGATTGTCATCAATAATCAACATAATCCTCGATTGCAGATTTTCCGGAGTTTCATCGGTTATCGCCAAATGGGACGGGAGTTCCCCGGATTGATCAGCATCCATCTCATCCCTTTCATCCGGCACTTCAACGGCAGAGGTTACATGCGGAATGTGGATTGTGAATTTGGTCCCTTTTCCCGGTTTGCTTGTGACCATGATTCTCCCCTTGTGCAGAGTAACAAGCTCTTTTACAAGTGCTAACCCGATCCCTACCCCTGAATGGTGATTTTCGCTGCCGGCCTGAAAAAATCGGTTAAAGATCTTGTTGAGGCTACTTTCCGCAATGCCCGCACCGGTATCCTTGACACTAATTTCAACAAACTGTTTTTCTCTTCCTCCTTCCGAAAAATCATCCTCATTCCTGTCGAATATCAGGGAAAGATTAACCGTAATGCTTTCTCCTGATTCTGTAAACTTAAAGGCATTGGATAGGAGGTTGTTCAGTACTTTCTCGATGATATCGGGATCGAAACTCACAAACAATCTCTTTTTCAGAGTCACGAATTTGAGCCTGACCTGCTTTTCAATGGCAAAATCGTTGAAAGAATTAACAATGTTTCTGATAAACTCAACCAGATCGGATTCGGTTTCATGCATCTTTAAATTGCCGGTCTGAAGTTTCCTGAAATCCAGTAATTGATTTACCAGTTTATTCAGATTGATGGCATTCCGGTGCATGAGCTTAAGGTTTTCGCCAATTTCATTTTCATCCACCTTCTTATTGAGCATCTTTTCGAGGGGACCGAGAATCAAAGACAACGGGGTTCTGATTTCATGGGAAATATTCGTAAAAAACCGGATTTTTAGCATATCCAGTTCATGCAACCTACGTGCATTCACACGTTCATTCACCAGCTGATTCTTTATCTTTTCGCGATTATTGTAGAAAATCACCAATACATATATCGAAACCAATATTAGCAGGATGATTATTCCCAGGAACCAGAGTGTTTTCCAATAGGGTGGAAGGATGGTCAGGTCAAGTTTGAGCTCCCTGCCGCCCTCCGGATTTCCGTAAACAACCCTTTTAACACGCAGGGTATAATCCCCGGGGTTTAGGTTTGTATAGGTCGCCGACCGGTATTTGGCCGGATCCGTCCACTCTTTGTTAAATCCTTCCAGTTTGTATGAATAGAGGTTGTTTTCGCTGTTGACGTAATTCAGTGCCGCAAATTCAATTGTAAACACATTCTGGCTCCAGTTCAGTACCAGCTCATCGGTTTCGGAGATACTCTGCCGCAGGACTGCATTTTTTTCATCCGACACCCGAACGGACTTATTGAATATCTTAAGCTCGGTAAATACCAGAGACACATCATTATCCTCCAGAACAATTTCGGAAGGATCGAAAAGGTTGAAACCCGAAACGGTACCAAAGAGCAGTTTACCATCCGGCATTTTACGTGCTGCTCCGTAACAGAACTGGTTGCTTCCCAACCCGTCCATGCTGGTAAAATTCTGGAACAGTTCCATTTCCGGATTAAATCTCGAGAGACCATTGGTTGTGCTGACCCATAGTTGGTTTTCGCCGTCCTCCAGGATGCACAGTGCATGGTTATTACTCAAACCGTGACTTTCATTATAATACTTCAACGGACCCGTTTCCTGCTGGTATAAAGCGATTCCTTTATCGGAAGTAGCAATCCAGATTCTTTTTCCCGAATCTTCCAGCATGGATTGGGTAGACTCATGGAAGCGGATGATTGAGGAGTCATCGGGATTGAAAACAATAATTTCATCCGAGCTTCCCATCCATAAATTACCACGTGAATCACAGTCGATCCATAACAACATTTCCTTGCCGTTGACCTGAGGGTAATGGCTGAAGCTATTGGTTTGGGGCAGGTATTTATCGAGCCCCCTGGAGGTGACGACCCAGATGTTTTTGTGCTTGTCGGAACAGATATCCCAAACCCGGTTATCCGACAGGGAACCCGGTAAATCGGGATTATAGCGGTTCCGGGTAACTTTTCGTGTAGACAGATTAATAACATCCACCCCACCCAGGAATGTTCCAACCCAAACATTCCCGTTAGCATCATCAAGAAAAGATTTTATGCAGTTTTGCGAGATAGCGTAACCGTTTTTCATGCTGGTGGTGATATACTCATAAGTACCCTTTGCAGGATCATAAATATTGATACCTCCGTCTTCGGTTCCGATCCAGATATGGCTATCGGGATCGATCCAGAACTGATAAACGATTGAGCTGTTCAGGTAGTGATTATTTCCTGGAAGAGTACCGAAATTTCGAAATACCTGTTTTCTTTTTGCCAGCAGGTTCAGACCCTTTCGTGTCCCGATCCAGATTTCACCTTTGGAATCCTGGAAGACGGACAGCACCGAATTATTCGAAAGGCTGTGCGCTTCTCTTTCGTCATGGCGGTAGAAACCGGTCACTCCCAAGACTTTTGAATACTTGTATAACCCTCCACGGGTCCCGATCCAAAACTCACCAAATAATCCCTCTGATATAGAGCGGACCGTTTCCGTCCTGGCTTCTGCCGGATCCAGTGCGATATTTTTTATCTCCATCGTCCTCGGGTCGACGGTAAAAAGCCCTGAAGCATAGGTTCCGATCCATAGGTCGCCATCTGAATCAAGATATATTTCCCATATTTCACGATTTTGATTTTCCGTATAGGGAAGATGTAACTGCTCAATAAACTGGCCGGCCAGATGATAGATAAAAACCCCATTGTCCGTTCCGATCCACAGATCTCCCTTTCGATCAAACTGGATTATCCTGATATAGCTACCGGTAAACTCTTCGGAACCCGGATTTAGCATGGGATTGAGTAATCGGGCCTTCCCCATGGTGTCCATTACAATAATCCCAAAATCCGTTCCGGCCCAAAGATTTCCTGAAGCATCCTCCTTGATGTCATTAACTGAAAAATTTCCATAGTTCAGTTCCTTGCAGGTATCCAACGGATGAGAGAACCGTTCCTTATTCCGGTCGTAAATATTCAGCCCGCCATTTTCGGTACCTACCAGGAGGTTCCCTTTCCGGTCCTCCCTGATGACCCGGATGAGGTTGCCATGCAAGCTTGCAGGATCAGCGGGATTTGGAAGTATGTTATGAAAAGCATAGCCGTCGAAACGGCTTAACCCCTGTGATGTACCTATCCACATCCAGCCTTTTGAATCCTGATAAATACACTGGACCTGGTTGTTTGGCAGTCCATCCTCCTGCTGGAAAATATCAAAATGCAGATCGGCTTGTGCAATGGCTTCAAATGATGACAGGATACTGAACAGGACAACCAGGAAGAACATCTCAACGGTGGTTGTGCCTGATGCTCCTGAGAGCTTTGTATTACAAAAGCGATTGTTGCTCATACCGTTAATCAAAAATAACAAAATAGTCATTTCTGATTGATGATTCACATGGTTCTCACCCGGCCTTTTTCGAAACTTTGAAAAACAGCTTAATAACCTCATTTAAAACCAAGGGAGTAATTCCCAGTGCAAAAATAATTCCCCATGCCCTGATATCAGGCATCTGCAAATGAAATGCACTTTGTATTGCCGGTATTCCAACCACAACCAGTTGAAGGGCCAGGCCTGCCAGAATGGCTCCCACAAGGTATTTATTTGAAAAGATTCCAATCCTGAAAATGGATTTCCGTTCATTCCTCAGGGCCAGTGAATAAACCAGCTGACAAACCACCAACACCATGAAAGCCATGGTACGGGCATATTCTATTGTGTTTTGTGGTACCTCCTTATCAAATGGGGTGTATCCCTTCTCGTAATATCCCAAAATGTAAGCAGTGATCGTTAACATTCCGATTAGAAATCCCCCGAGCAAAACCTGTATGCCGGCGCCGTTCGCAAAGAAACTCTCTTTTGAAGGTCGTGGCTTTTCTTTCATCACATCCGCGTTTCCCGGATCCATTCCCAGTGCTATCGCAGGAAGGGAATCGGTGATCAGGTTTATCCATAAAAGTTGCGTGGCAATCAATGGGGCTTTCCAGCCAATAATCAGTGCCGCGACTATGGTAATCACTTCACCGAGATTACAGGTGATCAGAAATATTACGGACTTTTTAATGTTATTGTAAATATTTCTTCCCTGTTCGATGGCTGAAACAATGGTTGAAAAATTATCATCCGTAAGGATCATGTCCGAAGCGCTTTTGGCAACATCGGTGCCTGTAATACCCATCGCAACTCCAATATCGGCAGTGTTTAGTGATGGGGCATCGTTGACCCCGTCGCCCGTCATGGAAACGATGTTGCCCTGCAATTTCAGTGCCCGCACAATTTTTACTTTATGTTCGGGGGAGACTCGCGCAAAAACATAATAATTGTTAATCTGATCTGCGAATTCCAGGTCGGTAAGCTCATCGATTTCCTGCCCGGTAATAGTTTGCTCTATTTTTTCTGCGATTCCCAGCTGACGGGCAATGGCGAAGGCGGTATTCTTATGGTCACCGGTAATCATGAGCGTTGTAACCCCGGCTTTTTTTGCTTTTAGAATAGAGTCCTTAACTTCTGCCCTCGGCGGGTCGATCATTCCCACCAGGCCAACAAGAATCAGGTCTTTCTCCATTTCTGAAGGCTCAATTTTTCCCTTTACCGGCTTATAGGCTGCTCCAAGGGTGCGCAGAGCCTGGTCAGACATATTAACCGCTTCATCCAGATATTTCTTTCTATGAGCCTCGGTAAAGGGAATCGTCTTTCCTCCTTCTAAAACCTGAGTGCAGATTTCAATCAGGTTTCCGATGGCACCTTTCGTATAAACAAAAAACTTCTCGTTTTCTTCAACAAGTGTTGACATTAACTTGCGGTCAGAATCAAATGCTGATTCATCGATACGCCTGCTGCTGTTTTGCAGGGTTTTCCGGTCAATTCCCAGCTTGTCGCCAATGACGAGCAAGGCTATTTCCGTTGGATCTCCGGTCCCTTCCCCATTGTTATAGGTTGCATCCGAGCTAAGGATCATGGCTTTTGCCAGAAATTTTAATTCTTCTGAAGTCGTACCCTCCATTCCGACGTTCACGAGGCCTTCAAGGGTGAAGCAGCTTGTAACCGTCATCCTATTTTGCGTTAAGGTGCCGGTTTTATCGGAACAGATTATATTCAGCGAACCCAGGGTTTCAACAGCGGATAGTTTTTTAATGATGGCGTTTTTTTTCGAAAGGTTGGTTACGCCTATAGCCAGCACGACTGCCACGATTGCGGCCAGTCCTTCGGGTATGGCGGCAACAGCGAGGGAAACCGACATCAGGAACATTTCAGACAAATCCCTTCCCTGAAATATTGCAATGATAAAAATCAACACGCAAATTACAATTGCAATGATCCCTAAGTTTTTCCCCAGTTTATCCAACCGGATTTCCAATGGGGTTCTCGACTTGACCTCCGTGTTAATGATAGAAGCGATTTTACCAATTTCGGTATTCATACCTGTTCCCACTACCACCCCGGACCCTCTTCCACTGGTAATGATCGTCGACATAAAACCTAAGTTTAACCGGTCTCCCAGGGCGGTTTTCAGATCAGGGTGAATAAGGGAAGCGTCTTTTTTTGATGGAACTGATTCGCCTGTTAATGAGGATTCATTCACCTGAAGATTAATAGATTCAACCAGGCGAATATCTGCGGAAATGATTCTTCCCCCATCAAGAAAAAGAATATCTCCGGGAACAATCTTTTCAGAATCAATCTCCTTAACTACTCCGTTTCTGCGAACGAGTGCCCTGGGGAATGTTAGTTTCTGCAGGGCTTCAATCGCTTTTCCGGCTTTCACTTCCTGAACAACACCCAGTAAAGCATTGATATTTATAACCAATAAAATTATTCCTGCATCGACATACTCCCCCATAAAAATGGTAATAACCACCGCTCCCAGCAGGATATAAATCAGCCAGTTTTTAAGCTGGCCCACATACATCAGGAGTACGCTTTTCTTTTTCTTAGCCAGTAATTTGTTCAGACCGGATTTCTCCAGTCTGGTTAAGGCTTCTTCGTCAGACAGGCCATCAACCGGATCTGCACTTAGTTCCTTTAAAACTTCTTCTGCTGATTTGGAAAACCACATGTTCTGTTTCGGATTTATTGTATTAAACCTTGCAATTTAAGCGCTCGCCGGAAAAAAATGTTACATAATAATGGTAAAGACTTGTATAATTCACTGCTTTCCTGTTTCGGATGTTTTATATGTATCTTTGTTGAAAATGATTGGATATGCCAACAATCGCAATGTTTTTCGGTATTATTATCAGGATGTACTATTCTCCTAAGGAGCATAATCCACCTCATATCCATGCATATTTCCAGGATCACGTAATTACCATAAAGATACTGGATTGTGAAATCATGGATGGACAGATGCCTGTTCGTCAACTGAGGTTGATTCAGGCCTGGATGGAAATTCATAAAGACGAGTTGTGGGCAGATTGGGAATTATGCCTTAATGGCGAGAAGCCTTTCCAAATCGAACCTTTAAAATAAATAAACATGTATCTGGCAATTAGAGATGTAAGACCTTTGGACGATTACTTGTTGCTCCTGACTTTTGAGAACGGTGAGAAAAGGCAGTTCGATATGAAACCATATTTTGACCTTGGCCTTTTTCAGGAACTAAAAGATGTCAGCTTATTTAAGACCGTAAGGACTAGTTTTGATACCATTGAATGGAACAATGAAGCTGATCTCGATCCGGAATTATTATATCAGAAAAGTATACGGGTCGAATAATAAACCCTCCGGTTTTACCCCTTAAAACAAAATCATCAATGTGTGAAATCTTACGAAACATGGTGATGAAAACCTATTCAACGAACCATTTTCATAAAAGAGTATCTACTCTGTTCTGTGTGATTTTCTGCCTGATCCCGGGTTTTCACAATACCATCTCAGCGCAGCAACCCATACCTATCAAGGTTTTTGCCGAAAGGACTTCAGGAATCCCGATAAGCAGATTAATTACAGGCAATTTTATCGAGAGTGGCATTGGCCGGGAGGTTGATGGAATGTGGTCGGAAATGATATACAACCGCACTTTCCAGAAAGATATTCCCCCTTTTACAACACCGGTATGGGGATGGCTTCAGATGGACAAAGAAAATTACAACAAGAATGCCCCTTTTTGGCATAGCGGTTATGAAGAATATGATTGGGAACTGATCAATCCGATTGAACCGGACCTGAAAAGAACACAGGGAGAAGAGTCTCACATTGGGTTTAATTCATTGATCCTTAGTAATGAATCAGATGGATCGGTTAGTGGAATTAAACAAAAGGGAGTTTACATTGAGCAGGGAAGGACTTACCGTTTTTCGCTTTTCGGAGGGTACTATTCAGGCTGGGGGCAAAAATCCTCGCCGTCCCTCGATGGATATCCTCCTGTATACAAGGAACTTTTGCAAACAAAAACAGTAACTGTCTGCTTTGTCAGTGAGGAAACGAAAGATACCCTTTTCGCTAAAAAACTGGAATTCGCTTCCACTC
>Ga0154558_1105_pt1 | contig 22719 bp, 17 predicted proteins | sample RifGroF2_FD_105701 | JGI IMG/M metagenome (GOLD analysis project Ga0154558, IMG submission 105701) | Bacteroidetes bacterium GWF2_49_14 | reverse complement strand
ACCTAAAAGAATCATCGGTAAAAACGAACGGAGCATGTTGGTTCCCTTGCCAACCATTTCCCGGGGCAGCGTAAACGGCAGGCCCATTTTCTGAATGATAAAGGTAAGCTGGGTCACGAGAATCACCATGAGAAAACCGAGTATCATTTTAGGCAGTACATCGAAACCCCAGATCGCCGTAACAGCAATGGTCAGGATCAGGTAGAAAGGAGCTGCAAACTTGAACAGAATGGCCTTGACTGCACCGCTGAGAAGATGCCGTTTTCGCTTCACCGGAAGCGCCTGGTAGATCCACCCGGCTTCCGGTGTATCCGTATAGGGAAGCTGGGTGGTGGCAGTGGTTAAAAAATAACTGAAGAAGATAAGCATAAGGTACCGGTTGGTTTGAGCAAGCTTTTCAAAGTATCCGGGCAGATCGCCGAAATCGGGTTTCATCATGATCACGATAAAAATCAGGATATATCCGAAACTCGGGTATACTGCCTGCTTGAACTTGCGGTCGCGGCGGGTGGTTGCGATGGCCAGCTTCCAGCCGGCAGCTTCCAGGCTGGAAACACAGAACAACCGGTAAAACAGTGCTTTGCTTTTTCCTTTCAGGCCGATCCGTTTTTCAGTTTTGATGGTACTTTCGGAACCCTCGCTGAGCAAGTTCCCGAATCCTGTTGCGAGGAGCCGGATGATCACAAACATCCCGCCCAGTGGAATCACAATTCCCATCAGGGCGAGCAAGTAAATGGGCTGGGTGAGTCCGCTGAAAAGGCTCAGCTTGACGAAAGCGGCCAGCCAGACAGGGGGAACCAGGTAGGTCCACCAATGGATGGCCAGCGTAGCTGTTTGAAGGGCTTCCATGTCCATTATCCTGGGCATGAACTGGTAGCCTCCGAAAATCAGGATTCCCAACAATATCTGGATATAAGAGACCAGATCCTTGAATTTTTCGCCCGCAACCACCTTTGATAGAGCCAGATAGATAAAGGTGGTGAGAAATACGGTAAACCAGACACAGAGCCCTACCCCGATAAAAAAGACCAGCATAACCCCGATATTGGTTTTGATGGCCAGAACCACCGCCGAGCAAAGCGACAAAGCCAGGGCGATGGATCCCAGGTGGAAATGAATGTGCATGAGCCGGGTGAAGAGCAGCGTTCGGCTGCTGACCGGCCGGGCCAGGAGGATCTGGTTATCGCGGACGTCAAACAGGACCGTGGTAAACTCGCTGATCAGCAGGGATCCGGTCATCACCATGATCACGGTGAAACAGAGGATGAGATTCAGCATGATATCGTCCACGGTAAAGAAACTGAGCCCGATCATCAATCCGAACAGGGCAAACAGCAAAAACTGGCCGAGAAAATTCTGTTTTTTCTGGCCAAAAACAGCCGACCGGGACTCCTTCTGACGGAAATCCATGGTCAGCTTAGCCCAGTACAGGCTTTCAAAGTGCTGGTAATCAACTCCAAGCCATTGAATGGGTTTTCGGAAGAACCGTACAAATGAAATAATATGCCGGATCATGGGTTACTGTTCGTTTAAGGTTCTGAACAGTTCATCGGCATTATTGCCCTGGTCTTCATTTCCGGTAAGCTGGGCGAAAAGGCGTTCAAGCGTATCGGCACTTCCGGTTTTCAGCTCCTCGAAGGAGCCGTCGGCCACCACGATCCCGTTGTGCAACAAGAGGATCCGGTCCGATATTTTTTCCACGATGTCCATGAGGTGTGAACAGTAAAAAACCGTTTTGCCGCCGGCCACGAAGCGGGTGAGCAGCTCCTTGACCAGGATCACCGCGTTGGCGTCCAGTCCGGAAAGGGGCTCATCGAGATAAAGTATATCGGGATTATTGATAATGCCGGCGATGATCAGGATTTTCTGTTTCATTCCCTTTGAAAAGGTGTCCATCCGCTGGTCGGCATGAGCCTCCATGCCGAAAAAGCTCAGCAGCTGCGTTGCCCGGTCCCCGGCCTTGTCGAAATCCATGTCATAGAGTGAAGCGATGAGGTCGAGGTACTCGCGGGGGGTCAGCAGGTCATAAATGGCGCAGTTTTCGGGAACGTACCCGATCCGCTTTTTGATGGCGATCCTGTTTTTCCTGACATCCAGCCCGAAAACCTCGATTTCCCCCTCAAAATCGGTGAGAATTCCGCAGAGGATCTTTACGGTGGTGCTTTTGCCCGACCCGTTGGGTCCGATATAGCCGATAATCTGGCCGGGTGAGATATCCAGGGTTATGCCTTTTAAAACTTCATTCTTTTCGTAGCCGGATCCGTATGATTTCCGCAGTCCGCGTATGCTGATCAGGGGTGTATCCATTGAGGGGGTGGGTGTTTTAAACCGCTAAATGTACGCAAAAAAGGGGTTCTGGTGGGTTGGGACAAAACGGGGTTGGGACAAAACCCCCGGCCTGAAGGCCGTGGTTACTGAAGAGTAACCTTCTTCCTTGGTACCAAGAGTTAATAAATTTTGCAAGTTGCAGATATTTAGGATTGTAAGAACCTATGTAATGACTAGAAAATCAGCTTCGACAGACATCAGTAACCCCGGGCTTCAGCCCGGGGCTTTTTGTCCCACCCCCGAGCTCCTGTTAGTGGGGTCCTTCCTTCCACATTCTTATTCTGACCCACCCCCTATTAATTGATGATCACCAGTTTATGAAACGATTTGTCCCCGGTAAACAAGGTAACCGTATAAAAGCCTTTTATCCAGCCTGATACATCGATTCCCCTGAGAAAGGAGCCCGTTCCGCCGATTTTTTCCGATAAAACGCGCTGGCCCGTCAGGTTGGTGATTACCAGCCATTCAGCATCGGCTCCCGCGTTCTTCCAGGAAATGGTAAGATAATCGCTGGCCGGAACGGGATAAACGGAAAAACTCCCGTGTGCCGAATCCGAAGGTATCCCGTTGAGAACACTGATCCTGCAGGATCCCGTGTTGTTCGATTCATCCGGTTCACTGTTCAGGCCTGGCGCATCCACCAGGGCTACCAGGTAATAGGTACCGGGGACCAGTGCCTCGCTGAAGGGAATCTGTACCTCTTTGCTTACTTCCATGCCGCTGCTTATGGGGTCACAATCCGAGTGCCCCAGGTCTGTAAGGGGCATTTCGAGGGTTGGGGTTTCCGACAGGTAAAAGTGTATTTCGGTTTGAGTTGAAGCCCCTACGCCGATATTGCCCACCGTAATCGAAATCCTGATATTCTCGGGCCAGGTAACGGCAGGAATAATGGCGGTTATACTCCGGATAACCAGGTCGGGCCTTTCAACGGGTCTGGCTTCCTGCAGAATGCTCACCCTGCGGCTGCTGCCCGGGGCGCCTCCGGCTGTCACGGTGATTTCTCCCGTGCGGGGTACATGATCCGGATTTGCTTCGGCAGTAACATTTACAGTGCCGGCATTGATGCCTGATGATCCCGAAGTGATCCGGAGCCAGGAGTGACCGGTGGTAACCTCGGCAGTCCATACCATGCTGCCTCCGCCGGTGTTGGAAACTTCAAATGCGGCCGGGCCGCCGGTAAAAACGACCGTCCGGTTGTCAGGGGTTACCACCAGAACTGGAGGATTATTTGCCTGCACCAGTGTAACGGTTTGGGGACTACCCGTGGCTCCAATCGCCGTTACGGTGACAACCCCCGTGCGGATTGCATTATCCTGGTTCGGATCGGCGCTCACCGTAATGGTTCCGGAATTGCTGCCGCTGCTGCCTGAGGTGATACGGAGCCAGGCAGCGCCGGTGGTAACCGATGCGGTCCAGTTCAGGGAACCCCCGCCCGTATTCATTACCGAGTACTGGGCCGTTCCGCCGGCCAGCCCTATGCTCTGTTGATCGGGGCTGACAAAAAGGACGGGTGAATTCGCCGCCTGCACCACATTAACCGTCTTCGGACTGCCCGTGGCGCCCATGGCTGTAACGGTGATGACACCGGTGCGAATGGCATTGTCAGGGTTGGCATCCGCCGTTAAAAGGATCGTTCCGGAATTGCTCCCGCTGCTGCCTGATGTGATATGGAGCCAGGTGGCACCGGTAGTGACGGAAGCCGTCCAGGCCATTGTGCCTCCGCCGCTGTTGGATACTGCGAATGAAGAGCTGCCTCCTGAAAAGTCTGCATCCTGACTGGCCGGGCTAACCACAAGAACCGGAGAATTCGCCGCCTGCACAACGGTTGCAGTTCTTGGGCTGCCCATGGCGCCCGTTGCTGTAACGGTTATCACCGCGGTGCGTATGCCATTATCGGGATTGGCATCCGCCGTTAAAAGGATCGTTCCGGAATTGCTTCCGTTGCTGCCCGCAGTGATCCTTATCCATGAAGCGCCGGTTGTAACTGCAGCCGTCCAGGACATCGTGCCGCCGCCACTGTTCGAAACTGTCAACACAGCGATTCCACCTTCAGCATCGATGTTCTGATTACCGGGATTCACCATGAGGACCGGCAAGTTGGCGGCCTGCACTACGTTTACTGTTCTGGGGCTGCCCGATGCACCCGCTGCAGTCACGGTAATGACGCCTGTGCGGATGGCATTGTCGGGGTTCGCATCAGCCGTTGCCTGGATGGTCCCTGAATTGCTCCCGCTGCTGCCTGATGTGATGTGGAGCCAGGCAGCTCCGACAGTGACGGTAGCGGTCCAACCCATGGCTCCACCGCCGGTATTGGAAACCGTAAAGGATGTAGTGCTGCCCGGAAAATCAACGTTTTGATTATCAGGACTAACCATAAGAACCGGAGAATTCGCAGCCTGCACAACGGTTGCAGTTTTTGGACTGCCCGTGGCGCCTGCTGCGGTCACGGTGATGACCCCGGTACGGATGGCATTATCGGGGTTGGCATCGGCCGTTAAAAGGATCGTTCCGGAATTGCTCCCGCTGCTGCCCGATGTGACATGGAGCCAGGTGGCACCGGTAGTGACGGAAGCCGTCCAGGCCATTGTACCTCCGCCGCTATTGGATACTGCGAATGAAGAGCTGCCTCCTGAAAAGTCGGCATCCTGACTGGCAGGGCTAACCACAAGCACCGGAGAATTTGCCGCCTGCACCACATTAACCGTCTTCGGACTGCCCGTGGCACCCGCGGCGGTAACGGTGATGACGCCGGTGCGGATGGCATTATCGGGGTTGGCATCGGCCGTTAAAAGAATCGTTCCCGAATTGGTTCCGCTGCTGCCGGATATGATGTGCAGCCAGGCGGCGCCGGTGGTCACCTCAGTTGTCCAGGCCATGGCACTGCCGCCGGTGTTGGTAACATTGAATGCGGTTTCACCTCCGGGAAAGCCCAGGTTCTGAAAATCAGGAGAAATATTCAGGGCGGGAGGGGTGGTCCCGAAATTTACCGTAAAGGAAATGGTGGGTCCAGCCGACCCGATATTGGTTATTTCGATTCCACCGGCAGAGCCGTCGCTCAGAAAACAGGACGGATTGCTGGCTGCACTGAAAGTGGTTTTTCCCGATTCCAACGAAAAAGTGCCCGCTCCCACGGATCCGTTATTGGTAGGCGTGCCGTTGGTCCGATACACATAGACCTCGTCGGGAGGTCCGTTACTATTGCCCTCAATCGACGAATTAACCCGATAGATGACGAGCCCGGATCCCACCAGCCCGGATTCAAACATGCCCGTACTTTTTCGGTATTCAAGCACAAAATACTCCGAGGTGCTGTTGGGGGAGGAGATCCGGTAACCGGCAAAGGCATCTGTGGATAGGGGGTCAAGAGTATAGGTCCCGTTGGTGGTGATTTGCGGAATGCCGGTAAACCACCGGCCATATTTTTCTTTGGTATAGACACTTTGGTGCTGAGGGGGGCTGGTATTGTTAGCCATGATATCCCAGGGACCCACCGGATCGAAATCGGTGTCGGTGTACCGGTAGAGATCCGGAAACCCCAGGGTGTGCGACATTTCATGGCACAATACGCTAACTCCGAAGGACTGGGAGAGTTGAAAGTTATACGCGTAAACCCTTAATCCGGAGATTCTTACCTCATATTGCGAAGGATACAGCGCCCACATGTGCGGCCAGAGCAGATCGCTCCAACCCTCAGTTCCTCCCTGGACGATAAAACAGATGTTATCCACATACCCGTCATTGTCATTGTCATAGTCCACTGCGGCAGCCTCAACCTCCGCTTTTACCGCTTCAGTTGCAGCCTTCAGGAGCGTCATCTCCCGATTCATGCTTTCCGTGTCATTCTGGTAACCGATCGGGTTGGTGGTGACATTGTACGTGCGGAAGTAGTTCCTCGGATGCGAATCCTGATAGGAAACCACCGTGCCCCCACCGGCTCCGGGAAACATCTGCGTATTGATCGTCAGTTGGGATTTGGATACCTCATGGAAGTACTGGATCATGGAGACGCTGCCGGTTGCATTGAAATCAGAATTGTAAACCGATGAGTTGGTGGTATACTCATTCTGATCGGAAAAACGAATGAAAATGACAATGTTGTTGAGGGTTCCGGTAGTGTTATATCCGGATGTACCCTTAAGCTCCGGCGTCCGGAAACGGTCCTGTCCCACCCGCCTTATTTCTTCCGGATCCAGGTTCAGGCCGGGCTGCAAACCGGCAAGCGAAGGGTCCGATATTCCTGCAACCATGCGGGTCGGGACCAAAACCCCTCCCTTTTTCTCCGCATACACATAGAACCCCGTTTCGGGATCCTGCATAATCGTGAAATTTCTGGCATCGTGCAGCCAGTTGTAATGTTCATCCCCGGAAGCCAGGCAGTTGAGAATGGTTCCATCGGGCTGAACACACTGCTGCGGCACGTTTCTAAGCCGGGCTGCATCGGAGGGAGAAAAACAGAAGGCCAGCATCAGGCCCGTCAGGATGATTCGGTGGAATTTCATGTGAGCAAAGTTCATGACATGCCCGCACGTTCATTACATGCAGGCAAGACATATGACAAAACTGACGGGTGGTTTGTTCAGATCCTCCGGAACCACTGAACCATCGGGATCGGAACCGGCACGAACTCTCCGTCAAGATGAAGACCGGTAAATCCAAACTGGAACGAGCTGTTTTCGGTGGCCTGGAAACGGAGTCCCGGTGCCAGCACGATCAGAGGCTTATTGTTCCGGGTTTCGGTTGCCAGCGAATAGGTTACCTTTTTGGAAATATCACTGTAGTCTTCCTTCAGGATCTTATAGGTTTCCTCTTTCCCCGGTAACATGATAAAGGAATCAAAGACAAAGCTGAATTTGCTGTTGATCCGGAACATCCCGGCTACCGACATGAGCATCCGTCCCTCAGAGTCATTGTGGGTATTGTCGGTCATGGTATAACTGTTGGTGGACCATTCCGTGGGTGTATTCTGAATGGTATAGATCATTTCACTTCTTTCCATAAACAGGGCTCCGTAACCGGCCGAGACATTTATATTATTCATCCGGTTGCCCAGCGTCAGGAATCCATAAGGCAGCAGCAGCCCGTATTCCGGATATGCCCAGGATCCCGTACCTCCCAGAAAACCAATGCCGCCATAAATCCCGTCAGCAATCTGATGGCTGTATTTGGTTGTTCCGATAACCGGCATCCCCACCCATGAAGTCATGATCCCCATGCTGAAATTGTCCACCACGCCGAACTGAAAATCGGGCCCGAACAGGTTCCACTGAACATAATTATCGCCCTTCTTGATGGAGAACCCGTTGGTGGTGAGGAAATAACGCGTGGCAAAGAGGCCGCCGGTGATCGGCTTTTCACCCTGCTGGATTTGAATGATCTCCTTTACCTCATGCTTGGGAATATAAACAAGTCCGATATCATTTGTCTCCATCAGAATCTCGCGTGCATCCTGCGACAGGATCTTGCCAACAAAGGCAATGCCGTTCTGTTTGATAACCTTATGTTGAACCGATGTTGTATCTGTTTGATTCTGAGCACCTGCAGCCATGGTGATGAAAATCATCAGCGCCGCTGCAAGGATCAGTTTTCCACTGTTTTTCATGATTTTTCGTTTTTTATATAAATCAAAGGTACCTATAATTTTCGGGACCCGTGACTCGTGACCCGTAACGCGTGATGCATGATGCAGAATGCATAATAATAAACATGTTTGCAACTGGATTGTTCAGAATGATAAACCTAATCCCTGTTCAGCTATGAAAACAAAATCATCCCCTAAACTGTTCCGGCAGATGTTCCTGGTCTGTTTCGCTACGGCAGTAATTGTTCCTGCGGCATCAGCACAAAAAAACCGGAAGGTTGCAGCGGCACAACCGGATATCAGTAAAACCATTGTTTCCGACAGTCTGTTCAACGGGCTTGTCTGGCGGAATATAGGACCCTTCAGGGGCGGCCGGTCGCTGGCGGTTGCCGGCGTGGCCAGCGACCCACTCGTCTACTATTTCGGGGCCACGGGCGGTGGTGTCTGGAAATCGGCCGACGGGGGGAACACCTGGCTGGCGGTTTCCGACAGCACGTTCAAATCCAGCTCGGTGGGTGCGATTGCCGTGGCTCCCTCTGACCCGAACGTGGTGTATGTGGGTATGGGTGAGGCCGATATCCGTTCAAATATTTCTTTCGGCGACGGAATGTACAAATCAACCGATGCGGGGAAGAGCTGGCTGAAAACAGGTTGTGAAAAAGTCGATGCCATCGCAAATATCGAGGTTCATCCAACCAACCCTGAGATCGTTTATCTTTCGGCCCTGGGTAATCCGTTCCATCCGAATCCGGAACGCGGAGTATACCGGAGCCTCGACGGCGGTAAAAACTGGAAGCGGGTACTTTTTAAAGATGACAGCACCGGTGCAGCGGTGGTGCGGCTCGATCCCAACAACCCCCGGGTTGTTTACGCCTCCCTTTGGCAAGCTTACCGGAATGGATACAATATGAGCTCCGGCGGTCCCGGCTCGGGAATGTACAAATCGGTCGACGGCGGGGAAAGCTGGGTGTGCCTCAATGATATGCCGGGCATGCCGGTGGGGTTGCTGGGCAAAATCGGCATTGCCGTATCGCCGGCTAATTCGCAGCGGGTTTACGCCATTGTCGAAAATGCTAAAGGCGGACTGTTCCGCTCCGATGACGGCGGCGACCACTGGACCCTGATCAATGAAGACAAGAATCTCTGGCAGCGACCCTGGTATTACAATCATGTGGCGGCCGATCCGAAAAATGAAAACGGGGTTTTCGTTCTGAATGTCAATGCCTGGAAATCCTCCGATGGCGGCAAAACTTTCAGCCGCATTCCGGTGCGCCATGGCGATGTACATGATATCTGGATCAATCCCCTGAACCCTGAAAACTTTATCATCGGCGACGACGGCGGCGCAGAGGTTACCTACAACGGAGGAGCCTTCTTTACCGAGCTCGATATACCTACGGCCCAGTTTTACCATGTCTCTCTCGACAATGATTTCCCATATAATGTGTACGGTGCGCAGCAGGATAATTCTTCCATCCGGATTGCCTCAAGGACAAGCGGTTACAGTATCGGGAACGATTCCTGGTTTTCGGTTGCCGGAGGTGAAGCGGGATATATCCAAGCCGATCCCGGGAATTCCGATATTACGTATGGTGGAGAATATGACGGGTCCTTAACCCGATATGACAAGAAAACCGGACAGGTCAGGGACATTTCCCCCTATCCGGAGTCCAACATCGGATCTCCGGCCGCAGCCAAGAAATACCGGTTTCAGTGGACCTATCCGATCGTTTTCTCGCCGCATGATGCCTCAAAAATGTACGTGACCTCCCAGCATGTTCATGTTACCCGCGACGAAGGCCACTCCTGGGAGATCATCAGTCCCGATCTTACACGCAATGATCCGAAAACCACTGGAAAAACCGGGGGACCGATCACCCTCGATATGACCGGAGCGGAAGTGTATGCCACCATTTTCACTTTCGCCGAATCACCGGTTGAGGCGGGGGTATTATGGGCAGGCTCCGATGACGGCCTGGTGCATGTTTCCACCGATAACGGAAAAAACTGGACCAACGTATCCATCCCGTCCGGCCAGCTGCCTGAGTTTTCGATGATCAGCCTGGTACACCCTTCGGATCATGCCAAAGGGAAACTCTACCTGGCAGCCAACAAATACATGTTCGGAGATCGTACTCCCTACCTGTTCAAAACATCGGATTACGGAAAAACCTGGACAAAAATAACCCGGGGGATTCCCGCCGATGAATATTGCCGCGTGGTACGTGAAGATCCGAACAAGCCCGGTTTGCTTTATGCCGGCACCGAGCGGGGCATTTACGTCTCTTATAATGATGGCGGCTCCTGGCAGAGCCTGAACCTCAACCTCACGGTCAGCCCTATCCGCGACCTTCAGGTTCAGAAACGCGAAATGGATCTGGTGGTGGCCACCCATGGCCGATCATTCTGGATCCTTGACGATATCACCCCGCTGTATGAGATCAGGGATGGGGCCGTTAAGTCAGCCACACATCTGTATAAACCACGGCATGCCTACCGGATGCAGGGCGCACAGGCCACTGGGCTGGCTGATGCGGGAACCAATGCGCCGAACGGCGTCATCGTGAGGTACTATTTCAAAGACCAGCCCGGTGCAGAGGTCAAGCTTGAATTTTTAACCCAGCGGGGCGAATCCATCATAACTTACTCATCGATCAAAAACGCCAAAGGCGAACCCCTGCCTGTTTCTAAAGATTTTTATCCCGATAAAAAAGCCGAAAAACCAGGAATGCTCGCTGCAAAAGCCGGCATGAACACCTTTTTGTGGAACATGCGCTATCCGAATGCCACCCCGATCGAAGGAACCAACGTGATGTGGGCCGGATCGGGCATCGGAGCCAAGGTGGTCCCCGGCACGTATAAAGTTCGGCTGCTGATTGGTACGGAGGTCATATCGGAAAAATCCTTTGAAATCCTGAAAGACCCAAGGGTTGCCGTAAGTGACGCCGACCTGAAAGAGCAGTTCGACCTGATTCAGAAAATCAACGGCAAGGTTTCCGAGGCCCATGCCGCCGTGAACGACATCCGCAAGGTGCGAAATCAGGTTACTTCCTACATCTCATCGGTCAAGGATACGGTTATCAGCGGTAAAATGAAAGAGCTTACCCGCAGCATGATGAAGGACCTCGATCGGCTGGAATCCACCCTGATGAACAAGCAAGCCAAAGCGCCCCAGGATGTGCTTGCTTTTCCCGTGATGCTCAACGATAAGATGGCCGGACTGGGATCGAATGTGGCCTCTGCCGAAAGCAAACCCACGGCGAATGCCTGGGTGGTTTACGAAGATCTGGCCGCAAAGATTGACCGGGCCGTAAAAGAGGTGCGGGAAATCATGGATAAAAAGGTTGCGGAATTCAATGCGTTCGTTGACCAGGAAAAAATACCGGCCATTATTTTACGCTAACGTGGTAGATAGCTCTGCGTCAGGGGTCATGGGATGGGCGGACCACGGGTCCGCCCCTACTATTCACGAGCCACAGAATCATACACCTGCACCCGCTCCCACAGCTTGCTGCACTCGGAAATAAAACGGAGGTGAGGGGGCTCTGTCTGGTACTGATCATGCATTTCGCGTGAAACGAAGGTGACCATCAGGCAATAAGAATACGAGCTGTCGACCACGGGCCGGTCGGAGCCGGCGGGTGTGCCCACATGCCAGGCGCCGGCATATGCTGAATCGGTCAGGAAGCGTTTGATTGAGGCTTCAAAAGTTGCGCGATGTTCTTGATTATCCGGCTCATGCAGCCAGAAGAAAACCATGTGAACAAAGGGACGGGTATCCGGATTCATTTTATTGTTTTAGGAATCTATTTATCCTGATACCTTTTGTGTCTGCAACATTAATTGTATAAACGCCAGGTGTCAGGTGACTTAAATCAAGTTTTTGAATGGAAGCTTCAGCAATTTTATGGATCAATAATCTGCCGTTACTATCATAAATTGATATAACAGCATTTTCGTTGAGGTTTTCTACTGTCAGGTCAAAGGTAACCGGATTGGGAAATATTGAAATCAAATCAAAGGTTGTTTCATTCATTCCGGATACACCGGCCTCCTGGGTTACCATCAGTCTTTGAAAAGATACATCGGTTACCGTGATTGTAACGATTGCTGATCTTTTGAAAACAGTGGGATTCGCAGCTGCAGTCAATGTCAGGGTTGTATCATTTATCCCCGTTCCACAATTTAAGGTTAGCCAGGATTGGTCGCTGGCTGCTGACCAACTTGTATTGGATTTTATAGCACAAGTCGCTGTACTGTTCGCAGCCGCTTCAACCGTCAGAATATTTGTCGATAAATATAAATAGGGCCAGGGGATACCGGGTGTGCTTAACACTTGATAACGACCACCATTTACTTCCATGATCGAGAAATCATTGCTATCTTTTTTTGTTACGTTATACCCGTAAACAACCGTATTATTATCCTTAATTTCAATATCCGTGCTTATCCTGCAATTTTCAAGATATGCTTTTGTCCCTGCATATGCGGCAAAGTGGTCTATCGTTGAGTTATATATTTCATAAGTCCCTGATCCTGAAAAAATTCGGGGATCAGCTAAATTTGAGTTCCTGACGATCAGATGAACCTGTCCCCAGGTTACAGGCCAGGATTTAAATAATGTAGAGTTAATCAGGTGTAACGACGAATTGTTTGCCGCTACTTGCCAGGTTGTATCGGCATAAAATTTATGGGTCGTCTTTACAGGATCACCCAGGCCGCTGAGTTCACAAGTTATAAAATCAAGAGGGCCGCCGTAATGATAAAAGGCCCAGCCCAGCCCGAAACCATCGGGTGTATCCCTTACGGTGGCTTTGATGCCATTTGTTATTCCAAGATCACGTTCATATATATAGCTTGTTGTAGCATTGATAGTGGTGTTATTCCAGATACCATTTAAGGTCCAGTCAATCCATTTTCGTTTTTCGGGAAAAGAAATATCAAAGACACTGTTTTCCGGAGGATAAAGTTCCAGCCACAGGTGATGGGCATCTGTAATAGTAACATTGCTGTTAAATACATGACTTAAAAGGGTCAGTCTGACGGTTGAGAAATTTTTTGATGTATAATTCACCGACCCATCCATTGCAGTCCAGGCATTTCCTACAAAATTGTCAAAGATCAATGTTGATCCGTTTTCATAATCCCAGTTTAACCAATATTGATTCGCCCGAAAGGCATATGAATCTTTAATGTCCAACACGCCATCTCGTCTTACCCGCAGGTTGGTTTGCTGATGTTCAGTTTGCTGCCAGCTTAAAAAGGAGTTGCGTATTTTCAGGGTGCCGTCAATGATTATATCTGCCCGTGCCGTGGGACGTATATATACAATTTTGTTCTCGATTAAATACTCCTGGCCGGGTGGAACGGAGAATGTCTGGTCAAGGACCAGGATGCTCCTTGTATCATTTGCCTGGGGTACGAATGCCTTTATGTTGCTATCCCATACAGGCATGCCCGGCTTACTTCCATTTACAAATGCAAACGGCTCATTCCCTTCATAGATTCTTCTGTCTACAATCTGAGCTTCGGCAATTATGGTTGTCAGGATAAGGAAAACTATTAGTAAACCAACCCTCTTCATACCTGTTGTTTTCGTTGTTTCAGCCGCTACTTAAAGATAGGAATTTAGATTGATTGCTATTCACAAACGTTCACCCGGCGAACCATATGTCCCTTTGAAACCCGTGCCTTGTCGACTATTTCAAATCCGGCTTCCCGGATCATCGCATCCATGTTTTCAAGGGTTACCAATATCAGCCGGCGGCAGATCCGGCGGGCGGTTTTGATGATTTCGAGCTGCTGTCCGGCTGTTATAGCCTGATAAAGTCCGTACGGGATATCAATGATCGCAACATCAAAGTGTTCCTCACTTGCATGCATGTCCCCTTCCGTGATCACATCGGGATGACCGAAAAAGACGACGTTCTGCCTGGCGCTTCCGGCAACCGGCGCATTAATTTCATAACCTTTTGCATCGATGCCCATCGAGAGCGCCTCAATGACTACCGTTCCCACTCCGCAGCAGGGATCGATCAGGGTCCGCGTGGTATCGGGCCCTATTCCGATATTTACCAGTGCGCGGGCTACCCTGAAACTTAATGAACTGGAATAGGTATGAGGCTTCTTATCGTGACGGTGCCATTGGTAATCATTCTTTTGGTATGCGCCGAAAATCCATTTTCCGTTCACGCAGGTGACCCCGAAAGTTACCAGGGGATTCCTGACATCCGCACTCCCCTCAATGGCCGTCCCCAGGTCCCGAACGCCGCGCAGCCTTTCCTGGTAATCGTCCTCCCAGCCCTCGATTTTAAGGTAAATAACCTTGAAACGGTCGGCCGAAAACCGGCTGTCCGTCACCTGCCCGATAAGGGAATCCAGCGTTTCGCCCTCGAAAATAACCGACAGCCGCTCCTTGATAAACGGGCTTCGGGAGGGATCGATTGACCGGTTGGAAAAGAAATGCTTCTCCTCCCCGGACCAGGCAAAGAGAACCCGCATTTCCAGTTGGCACAGGTCGGCCAGAAACTTTGAGCAGTTAATGGTGTAGAAATTCACCCGAGCGACTGAAAGGCTTTCAGCACCAGGAAAACCGGCCAGATGATTGCCTTGAGGAAGCCGAGTACCCCGGCCCAGAAGGACCCTGCAGTACCGATAAAATAGATGGCTGCACCGATCAATCCCAGCCCGTAAACGGCGCCGGATGCACCGGTGTTAACATGTGCGTTTTTGCCTTTTGGCTCGCAGCATTCCTGCTTTTCCTGATTCGTCATGGTTGTTTCCATTTTGAGTTTTTTCGGATATTGGATTTTTGTCGACGAAAGTTACAAAGAAAATAGTGAAGGCCGACAGTTAAGTTTCATTCTTTGCTGACTGGCATTGCCCTCTGAATTGATGGTATACCGGATTAACTGTACCTTTCATGAAAATTAGACCGATGCATAGCCTGATAAGAGTTATTGCCGCCTGTACGCTTGTCCTTACCGCCAGCAGTTTCCGGAATGAGCGGAACCCCTTTCCTGATACCCTTGCTCTGCTGGAACCTCCGGACGGGCAGGTGTATCACGGGGCCTGCACCATGACTTACGCCTCAACGGCCGATCCGCTGGCCGGATATCTGGGGGCCCTGAATGATCCCGCCATTCAGCCGGCGGTAAGGGGTTTGTTCTTCTCTGTGCCCGGTGAACGGGGTCCGGATAATGGTTTCCGGGGCCTTAAAACCTTCTTCCACACAGCGGATTCAGTCGGCTTTATTCCCGAAATCAGCCTGTTCTTCATGGATACCCGGGGATCAACCGACAGTATCATCGCAGTTACAGACACGTACGACTGGATCCTCGACAGCATCATCTCCCTGACAAAAGCGTACGGGGGAAAATCGTTTCTCAGGATCGGCGGGGAATTTAACGGGGCGGGTCCCGGCTGGAACGGCGGTGGCTATCATCCCTATTACTATGTTACGATGTTCCGCAAGATTGTTGACAAATATGACGCCGCAGGCCTTCGGGATTCCATTGCCTTCAACTGGTGCTACGAGCCCGATGCGGCGAATGATTTCGATTCGGTCGACCAGCGGGGTCCGAGATGGTACCCGGGGGATGACTATGTGGATTGGTTTGGTCTCGATGTTTTCAATTCTGAACATTTTGACCAGGCCCTGCCGGACAGCGACCGCAGGGGTATCACCAAAAAGGGAAAGTCGGAACGGTTTCTGGCCATGGCCCGGGCAAAGAAAAAACCGGTGTTTATGAGTGAAACTTCCGCAAAGGGAATCAATATCAGCAGCGATCCGCAGGATGGTATCAATGACTGGAACACCTGGTTTGCCAAATTCTGGGAGTTCATTGCGGTGCATCCGGAAATCAAGGGCTTCAGCTACATCAATGCCAACTGGCCCATAGGCGCCTATCCGGGATGGGGCGACGCGCGGATCGAAAACAGCCCTTATGTTACCGCGAAATATCAGGAGGAAATGAGGAAACCCCGGTACATCAACCTGATAACCGGATCCGGTTCAGGAATAACGAATCCGGAACACCTTTCCGGACTCTGCCTCCTCCCGGGCTATCCCAACCCCTTCCGCTCGGCCACCACACTGAAATGGCAGTCGGACCGGGCCGGCCACACCCGCATCGACCTCTATAATTCATTGGGATTAAAGGTTAAAACCCTGGTCAGCGAATACAAGAATCCCGGCAATTATGAACTGTCGTTCAATCAGGAAAATCTTCCTGCCGGAACCTATTTTTTCAGGCTGTCGGTCGGAGCAGAACAAAAAACCGGCCGCCTGGTCATCACACGGTAAACTAATCAGTTATCCGGTTGTTTTATTTGCAATACTGGAATAATAACGATATGGAAAACAGGCCCTTTACCGTTCAGAAAGAGTTCACGGCAACCCCGGAAGAGATCTGGGATGCCATTACTTCCCGCGTCAAAATGAAGGAGTGGTACTTCGATATACCCGATTTCGAACTCCGGGAAGGAGCCGTGTTTAATTTTTTTGAGCCCGGCGGCGAAAACAAGTTCCATCATCAGTGCAAGATCACAAAGGTCGTCCCCAGAAAGTTATTTCAGCACACCTGGACCTACCCCGGTTTCAGCAAGGGAGTAACCATGGTAACCTGGGAAATCGACCCATCGGAGGGTGGATCCACCGTAACCCTCACCCATGACGGAATTGAGAATATTCTCGATGGTGGCGAGGCGTTCCAGCCTGAAAACTTTGCAGCGGGCTGGACAGAAATCCTCGGCTCATCCCTGATGAATTTCGTAACAGGGAAAAACTAATTCAAAACCGTAATCATGCCAAACGCTGACATCTACTTTGAATCCCTCGAGGCCTGGAAGCCAGAGCTCGAGAAAATACGTAAAATCATCCTGAGCTGCGATCTTCAGGAGGAACTCAAATGGGGTACACCGATGTACACTTTCCTGGGCAGCAATATCATCGGTATTCATGGCTTTAAACAGCATTTTGCCCTGTGGTTCAATAACGGGGTTTTCCTGTCGGACCCGTATAAGCTGTTGATCAGCGCCGGAGAAAAAACCAAATCCCTGCGGCAGATCAGGCTAAAAACCATGGAAGAACTCAAGGCAATCGAAAAGATCATATCGGAATACATCCATGAGGCTATCGAGGTGGAAAAGGCTGGTTTAAAAATCAAGCCCGATATAAATGCTCTGTTGACCCTGCCTGAGGAACTGCAATCGAAACTGGATGCCGACCAGCTGCTGGCCGCTGCCTTTAGAGCTATTACCCCTGGGCGCAGAAAAGAGTATGCCGAATACATTGCCGAGGCAAAACAACCTGAGACCCGCGAAAAACGTCTGGTAAAAATTATCCCGATGATCCTCCAGGGGATCGGGCTTAACGATAAGTATAAAAATTGCTGATGGCGGGCAAAGGCAGGGTAAAACCGGATGGTTCCTAACCGATATTCTGTTGTACCTTAGCGGTACATATGCCTTACATGTTCCATCCATCAAACCCGCCAACATGAGAATAGTATTTTTTTGCTCCCTCCTGATCCTGATCGGGTGCAATAAGGAGCTTTTCACCGACAGCGGCACCTTCACCGATTCCCGCGACAGCCTTGTTTATAAATGGGTCAGTGTGGGTAACCAAACCTGGATGGCCCAGAATCTGGCGTATCTCCCTGCGGTTTTCCCCCCTTCTGAAAGCGGTTACCAGGAATCCTATTACTGGGTATCGGGCTATGAGGGAAACAGCGTTGAGGCTGCCGTTTCATCGGAAATTTATAAGCAGTACGGTGTTTTATATAATTGGAAGGCCGTTCAGACCGCCTGTCCCGCAGGCTGGCATTTACCTTCGGACGAAGAGTGGAAAGAGCTGGAAGCCGCCCTGGGCATGGATCCTTCCACGCCGGATAACTCTGATTTCCAAATTTCCGGTGCGGTGGGAGAAAAGCTGAAATCCACATCGGACTGGTTAGAAGAAGGTAACGGAAATAATTACAGTGGATTGGACGTTCTTCCGGGTGGCAGCAGAAACCGAACCGGCGAGTTTGGCGGCGCCGGCATGTTTGCCACGTTCAGAACCTCCTCGGCAAGCGGATCCTCCGGCAATATTTCCCGGGTACTGAGCTATGAGTCCGTTGGCATCAGCCGGGGCTCGGCCGGTCATGATATCGGCCTGTCGGCTCGCTGCATCAAGAATGAATAACCCTTTGCGATGAAACGATTAACCCTGATTAGCTCTTTAACCCTGGCCATACTCATCCATCCGTCCTGCCAGAAAGAGATTGTTCCGTTTAACCCTGATATACAATACGGTACAGTGGTCGATATCGATAAGAATGTCTACAAAACTGTTTCGATTGGTGAACAGGTATGGATGGCTGAAAACCTGAAAACCACCACCTATTCCGATGGAACCTCAATACTCAACGGCGGGAAGTCATCAGAATGGTCGGGGCAGAGCGGCTCCTATTGCTGGTATGATAACAAGGCCGGAGCTTACAAAAATCCATACGGCGCCCTATACAACTGGAGTGCGGTTACTACCGGGAAACTGTGTCCTTCCGGCTGGCATGTTCCCACCGTTGAAGAGTGGAAAGAACTTGAACAGTACCTGATTACATCGGGGTATAATTTTGACGAATCAACAGTTGAAAATAAACTGGCCAAATCAGTGGCCTCAGCCGTCAGTTGGGAGTCAGACACCACATCCGGCGCACCGGGAAATGATATTCTCAGCAATAACAGCACCGGTTTTTCCGCCCTGCCGGCTGGCTACCGCGATCCCACCCATGGCTGGAACGAATATAACGGAATGGGCAGCAGCTGCGGCTGGTGGACCGCTACCGGCCCCGGGGGTAGTTTCGCCCTGCACAGCGCACTGAACAAAGCCTATCCGTTTCTTCTGATTGACGATATCCATCAGACCCTCGGGCTGATAGGGAGTTACGGGTTCAGTGTGCGGTGTGTGAGGGATGAGTGAAACCAGAATTCAAACCCGGAAAACAGGGTTTTCGATTAGGTGTACAAATTACTTTGGCACGCCTATTCCCCTACCCTGAACTATTACTTCCGGTCGGATAATATTCCCTACTTTTGGTAAAACAAATCATTCATGAAGGCCCGTATTCGTTTCATTGGCATCCTCCTGGGTTCAATGATTCCGATGCTTTCATCGGGTCAATCCGTAACCAGTTCAGCCGGTTCCTTCTTTAAAACAGAGACGGGTACTCTCTCCTGGACACTGGGGGAATGCGTAGTTGCCACTTATCAGACAGATGAAATTTTACTCAACCAGGGATTTCAACAATTCATTCCGATCCTTAATACAGGGATAGTGAGCGGGAATTCTGAAAAGGAATTCAGGATATATCCCAATCCGGCCAGCGACAGGATTCAGATAAAACCGGCGGGCTCCCCGGATGAGGACCCGTTACGGATTGAACTGATGGACATTTGTGGCAGGCAAAGGCTGGAATTGCACAGTTCATCAGACAATATTACCCTGGATGTCAGCCGGCTGCCGGATGGACTCTATTTTATCCGGATTACCGGTTCCCGCGGCACGGCTTATCTGCAAACGCGGGTGCTGGTGATCCACAACCGTTGAATCCCTGCTCCTGCTAGAGCTCCAGTGCTTTGTTCAGTACAATCGAAAAGCTTATTTTATCGGCGATTTGGGCATTTCGGTAATATTGATAGACCGGCAAATCAACCATGAATGAAACATTAAATTTTTCCCTTATGGCCAGGTTAATCTGCGGTGAAAGGAACAGTTTAAAAGATCCGGATGCAGGTTCCGGAATTTCCCGGATAAAGGTTTGACCCCTGATTTCATTGCGTACCTGAAGGATGACTGTGCCGCTGATAGGCCACATGCTTGTGCGGATCAGGTGTTTTGAAACGAAAACCGAGTTAACCAGGCTGTTACCAAACCGGTATCCGTCGCGGTTGGTACCGTTCGCCTCGAAGCGGCTGAAGAGGAAGTAACGCATTCCGGTTAAAGAGTGCTGCTTGATCAGATAGGCCTGAATCACTCCCCCGATCGTTGAGGTGGATGGTTGCATGTCGAAAGGAAGGCGGACATGATTGACCTCCATGCTTTTCAGGGAAAACGGGAATTTCAGTCCGGCAGAGGCGGCAAACTCAATCTTCTTTACCGGATTGTAATAAATCTGGTATTTACCGCTGACCAGGGCGTTCGTCAAACCAAATCCTTTAAGGGAATACCCTTCAGGAATCGCATAGAATTTTGTCTTATCAATAAAATAACCTGCTTCAGCTTCAAGGGTAAACCGATCGGAGAAGCCATACGCCATCAGGGCTCCCATAAAGTTGTACCGTGCCTTGTCAATCAATGAGATGGAACTGGGCTTGTCGCCCTCAAAAAAACGATCGGAATAGGAATTATGGTAAAAGGCAACCAGGCTCAGGGTTCTTTTATCAAGATTGCCCATATTGTTACTGCCGCCCACCGGGTTCCCCGCCGAAGAAAAACACTGGGCCGAAGCGATGGACGGCAGGGCGAGGAAAACAAAAAAAATCAGCTTTCTCATGTTAAAATACGGTTATGGTAACTTTCAGGGATTTGGATTGCTGGTTACCATCGGTGACGGTGCAGGTAACGGGATTGTTACCCACTGTGCAGGGGGTTGCCACAAAAATGATCTCCGGCCCGGAACCAATCAGATCTCCCTTTTCCACCCACCAGGAGTAGGTGATGTTATATCCCGATGCTTCAGCGCTCAGACGGGTGGTATCTTCGGTGAAGATGGTATCACGTGCAGCTGTTAACCGGGTAAAAACCAAAGGTTCGTCCTGTCCTTCACCACCCGGATCCGGCTTGTCGCACTGAGTTAAAAGGGCTATGGAACAAATGACCCAGGCATACCTGATTATCTGATTAATACGTCTCATTTTATCCCCTCCTGATTTTATTTGACACATCTGACCGACATTCCATACGTTTTTGGAAAGGTATTAAACCTTCCCACCTGAGGGCTCGACTCATCCAGACATCTTCTCCAGGCAGCGTCGGCCGACTCATTGGAGGACCAGACATATTCAAAAGAGCCCCGGGCCGTGTATCCGAATCCCGGTACCGAACGGCCGGAATACAGTGCATGATAACCAGAGCCTCCAACCGGTCCAAGTTGCGTTCCCTGATCGGTTCCCCGCCACACATTGCTCCGATTAGCGTCAGACTCGCTCATGCCCAGTGCCATTTCCATGGCTTTCCATTCCTCATCGGTCGGAATATGCCATCCGGCCGGACAGATTCCACGGCTCCCCTTTTCCCGGGAGTACTCCATCATCTCATCCCAGGTGTATAGTCCTCCGTATACCTCCCCGTTAGCATCGCTGTCGTCATAATAATACTTTTCAATGATCCCGTTATTGGACGGGTGGGTTGAGAGGGGGATCTTTTGTCCCACATTAAGATTCTGAGCCAGCCAGCAAAGAGAACCGATCTGAACAGTAGCATAGGATTGGCCATCCCGCTCATCCGTCAGGGGCCGTCCGCAACTCCATTCGGGAGCGATCAGGGTGAGGGGAACCGAATACCAGTTTCCATCCATCCTGACATTCAGTTTCTTACTGGTTGTGTTGAGTATCATGGATCCTTCCTCCGGTGCGGAGATCTGGTCCCGTTCCTGGTCCGTCAGCTTTTGCAGCCTGGGATAGGCTACCGTGGCTTGCTGGGAATGCAGGGCATACGGAACGCTCACCAGTTGGGAACTGCCCATCACGGTATAACTCCCGTCATTTCCCGGATCGAGAGAAACACGTATCCATTTTTGTATGCCGTTTCCCCAGGCGATATCGGTGAACTTTTTGTTGGCGGTACCCGTTCCGACCTGAAGGCTGAACAATCCGTATTCATTGGTTTCCGGATGATGTGTTTCAATATAAACCGATGATCCTTCCGGTCCGCCTTCGAGAATGGTGATTCGTACACCAATCACGGTTCCGGCTATAGGTGTACCATCCGGATTCCTGGCAATAGCCTGGTAGTTAAATGACTGGGGTACCTGGCAAAAGAGACCTGCATACCAGATCAGGCTTACCAGCAACAACATGCACTTTCTTTTCATAACTGAACGCGTTTTCAGTGCTAAATTAAGACATGCTGTGAAACAATTCACGCAAAAGTTCTGTGAATTACTGAGTTTGATGAGGATTCTGATTGGGACTGTTTGGATTCGGACGATAATTCACCAGATGAAACAGAAGACAAACCCGGTGATAAAGCATGGTCATTCACAAGTGGGACATACAGGATTCGAACCAGTGACCTTCCCGACTCGTCGGGACGCTCTGAACCGACTGAGCTAATGTCCCGGAGGCGAGTGTGCGTGAAGTGGGTGTGTGTTTGTGTGTGAGTGTGGGTGTGGAGGGTGAGGGTGAGGGTGAGTGTGAGTGTGAGTGTGAGTGTGAGTGTGGGGGTTTGGAGGTGAGTGAACGATCTCTTAACTTAAGGCCTATTAAAATAACAATTTTCCGGGAAATAACTTCCGAACCCATGAAAAACAGACCGATGATCAGACCGATGCCGCTCCTTGCCATTTTATACCTGCTGCTCCTGATCAGCTCCTGCAGCCAGGATCAGCCCCTCAACCTGTCAGTCACCTGTCTGCGCTGCGAATACCGGATCGATCCGCAGGGCATCGACGCCCTCCATCCCCGGCTGAGCTGGGTGATCGAATCGGCGGATCAGGAGCAAGGACAAACCTCCTGGCAAATAGTGGTGGCAACCTCAGCCGAAAAACTCTCACGGAACAAAGGCGACTTGTGGAACAGTGGAAAAGTGAATTCCGGTCAATCAAACCAGA
>Ga0154558_1072_pt1 | contig 23744 bp, 21 predicted proteins | sample RifGroF2_FD_105701 | JGI IMG/M metagenome (GOLD analysis project Ga0154558, IMG submission 105701) | Bacteroidetes bacterium GWF2_49_14 | reverse complement strand
CGCCCGGGATATTGGGCAGGTTGAGGGTGGTCGGGATCACGGCATCGAGTCCGCCGATGTGGGTGATCATGACGGCCGGATTAATGATCTTGCGCGACATCAGGTCGAGGGATTCGATCATGTCATCCGTGTTCCCACCGCTGGTACCCACCACATGGGTAGATGCGTAATGGACATTGTAGAAGTTGAACTCAGCCTTGAAATCGGGGTTGGTGGGACCGGCAAAGAAGTTCAGACAACCGTCGCGGCCCAGGATGCGGTCGGCCTGTTCCGTTACCTGCGGTATCGGGGCAAAAACAAAAACATCGTCATACCCTTTGCCACCCGTGAGGGAAAGGAGGTACTCATCCGGATCCGGTACTTCCAGGGTATTTACGTAATGGACCCTAACGCCGCAGCGTTTAGATTCCGGGTGCGGATAAACCGATTCGGCCCGTTTCAGGCGGTCGTTATCGGTGTCCGTGATTACGAGCAAACCAGGCCGGCGTTCATTGTGAATTGCGTAATCGATTGCACCCAGTCCCATAGCCCCTGCGCCTCCAAGAATGGCCATATTTCCGCCCTTTTTGACACCCATGTGGTGCACGTAGGAACCGGTAACTGTATGGTAGCAGGCATTGAAAGCCCCGACGATGCAGGACATCGGCTCCGAAAGGGAGGCCATGAAGTATCCGTCGCCCGTGTATTCCAGGAGACAGTTCATCTCCATCACCTCATTGGGGATGATCACATACGTGGCATCTCCTCCGATGTACCGGTAAGAATAACCCGGTGCATCCAGGCTGCCTTTGTAGTTCATGGCCGGCTGGATCGAGAATTTACTCCCCGGCTTGAATTTGTGCTGCCATTTTGAGCCCACTGCAACGATTTCACCGCAAAACTCATGACCGATCATGGTTGGATGTACTGCGATATCATCGGGAATTCTTTTGTGATCCGCCCCCTGTTTGGCTGCCTTATAGGAAGACATGCAGATGCTGTCGGAGATCACATGGGCCAGGATCTCATCCTCCTTCATGGCGGGAAGCTCAAACTGTTCGAGTCGCAGGTCGCTTTTTCCATAAATCCTGACAGCCTTGGTTCTCATGGGTGTGTTTGTTAGAAAGCACCAGAAAGTGCGTGGGTTTCGGTGTTGCAATATAAAGATGAATAGATAAAAAAGTTGGGACGGCTGGTTTCCAGCTTTCTTTCGAGGTACAAAACCGGCTTGCCTTTCCGCACCTTCAGCAGGTCAATGATCTGTCCCTCTGCGGATATGGCCTTCAGGCGCTGCATACCGCCTTTGATGTCGATGGAGTAGCTCTTCCTCAGTATCTGGAAAAGCGACTTGTTCTCAAAAGTGCGTGAGCAGAAGCGGGGAAGGTTGATGTTTGCAATGTAGCTGATGTCATAGAAAAGCGGCATTTCGTTCACCAGCCGGATCCGCTCGAGGTATAGGCAGCCCGACTCCAGTTCAACGGTTGAAAGGTCGAAAATGAATTTCTCAGGCCAGGGGATAACCTCGGGACCTCTCAGTATATGCGTTTTAAGAATTTTACTTCCGATGGCCGAAGTGGTTCCCGAGACCGATAGAATTCCGATGTCGTTCGGTACCAGGTGCACGATGCTCCCTTTCCCCTGCTTCTGATGGATCAATCCATCATGAGCCAGCTTGGAAAGGGCCTGCCGGACAGTGGGGCGGGTAATCTGGTGCTGGCGGCATAACTCATTCTCCGATGGCAGGAGGTCGCCCTCCCGGTATACGCCGTCGAGAATGTGTTTCCGCAGCAATTCGTATATTCTACGGTACTGGGGAATGCGGGTATCAGGTTGTACCATCGTCAGGTAATTTATTGTATATACAAGAAGACAACATGTATTTACAAGTATCAAATATTTATCTCAAAATTAATGAATTTTTCAATCAGAATAAGTATTTTTGAAAAACATTAATTCCGATTACTTAAACATGTAATCATAAGTTATCCAAACCACAATATCAGAAACAATGGCAAATCCAGTAATAATGCCCCGTCAGGGCCAATCCGTTGAGAGCTGCATTATCAGCAGCTGGAACAAGAAGACGGGTGAATCGGTTCAGAAGGGTGAGGTATTGTTTAGTTATGAGACGGATAAGGCGGCCTTTGAGTATGAAGCCGAATCCGAGGGCATCCTGCTGAAGCGGCTGTATGAAGAGGGGGATGAAGTTCCTGTACTGCAGCTGGTAGCCATCATCGGGCAGCCCGGGGAGCCGCTGGATCAGTTTTCCGAACTGGCCGGCGGGCAGAAACCGGCGGACGCCATCCGGGAAACCCTGGATAAAGAGGAAACAAGCACGGCCATCCCGTCAGTTCACGAAAGCCGCAGCCCAATTGCCGTAGACAAAATCAGAATCACACCACGCGCTCGCGCCAGGGCTCAGTTTCTTGGCATAAGTGTCAGTGGAATAGTCGGATCCGGTCCGGCTGGAAGAATCATGGAAGCCGATATTGACCGTGCAGCCGGTTCAGGCTCCAGAGCCACTCCACAGATTACCGGCGACGGTTTCGAGGTCCGCAAGCTTTCCAACATGCGCAAGATCATTGCCGCCCGGATGCATGAATCCCTGCAAAATTCAGCCCAGCTTACACATCATACCAGTGCAGATGCCAGGCGCCTGCTGGATTACCGGAAGAAAGCCAAGGAAGCTTTCGAAAACGGGAAAGGTGAGAACATCACCATCAATGATATGGTATGCTATGCCGTGGTGAGGGCGCTGAAAAAACACCCGATGGGCAACGCTCATTTTCTGGGCGACTCCATGCGGATTTTCAACAAGGTGCACCTGGGCATTGCGGTAGATACGGAACGGGGGCTGATGGTTCCCACGGTAAAAAATGCCTGCGACATGACCATCGGGGCTCTGGCACTTCAGATAAAGAATGTGGCCAACAGCTGCAAAAAGGGAAATATTGACCCTGAACTGCTCACAAGCGAATCCGCAACCTTTTCCGTCTCCAACCTCGGCTCGTATGGAGTGGAACTATTCACCCCGGTAATCAACCTTCCCCAGGTTGCCATCCTTGGGGTCAACACCATCATCAGCCGGCCGGCCGACCTGGGGAACGGCGTTTTCGGCTTTGTGCCGTATATCGGACTTTCGCTCACGTATGATCACCGGGCCCTCGACGGGGCTCCGGCCTCTGCGCTGCTCAGGGAGATCAGGCTGGAAATAGAAAATCTGGAACTCTCTTTTTAAATATAACCTGATATCCATGCGCGACGTAGGAATCATTGGAGACGGTCCCCGCTTTCGCGGGGATGACAAGTGCACCTGCCAACCAGCACCAGTAACCAGTAACCAGTAACCACTATATTATGCCTAAAATATTAAATATCAATCCTCTGGCGGTAAGAAAACCCGGCAAGATTTCATTTGGAGAAATTCCGGTTAACCAATATAAAAAGACTATTGAACAGGAGAAGGGATCTTTTTCAACTGCTGACTTTATCCGGATATACCGGGATATGACCATCATCCGGGAATTTGAGGTGATGCTGAATAAGATCAAGACGACCAATGAATATAACGGGATCAAATACAACCACCCCGGTCCGGCTCACCTATCGATCGGGCAGGAAGCCTCTGCTGTTGGGATGGCCTATAACCTCACGATTGAGGATTACATTTTCGGATCTCACCGGAGCCATGGTGAGATCCTGGCCAAGGGACTTTCGGCCGTGCATCAGCTCGATGATGCGAACCTGATGGGCATCATGAAGAATTTCTTTGGCGGAAGCACTTTAAAGGTAGTTGAAAAGGGCCATCAGGGAGACAGTAAGGAACTGGGAGTTAAGTTCTTGTTATATGGAACGCTGGCGGAGATTTTTGCCCGTGAAAACGGATTCAACAAGGGGCTGGGCGGATCGATGCATGCATTTTTCACGCCGTTCGGGGTTTATCCGAACAATGCCATTGTGGGGGGATCCGGCGACATTTCCGTGGGAGCCGCACTGTACAAACGGGTCAACCGGAAGCCGGGGATCGTGGTCTGCAACATCGGCGATGCTTCAATGGGCTGCGGTCCGGTTTGGGAAGGAATCAGCTTTGCCTCGATGGATCAGTTTAAGACGCTTTGGCAGGGTGAATATAAAGGCGGGTTACCCATCCTGTTCAATATCATGAACAACCAATATGGAATGGGCGGTCAGACCTGCGGTGAAACCATGGGATACGACATTCTGGCGCGTATCGGAGCCGGCGTTAACCCCGAGATGATGCACGCCGAACGGGTAGACGGCTATAATCCGATGGCGGTGATTGACGCCTTTAAACGAAAAAAACAGATACTTGAAGAAAGAAGGGGACCGGTCCTGCTCGACACACTCACCTACCGTATCAGCGGTCACTCTCCCTCCGATGCATCCTCCTACAGGTCGAAAGAGGAGATCGAGGCCTGGGAACGGGAAGACTCAATCAAGGTATTTGGAAATCAACTGGTTGAGGCGGGAGTAGCGACACGGGAACAACTCGACGGAATCACGGCCGGCACGATTGAGGAGATGAAGAGAATTCTCACCCTGACGATTGACGACACCGTTTCGCCTCGGTTAAACCTGGTCTCCAGGCCCGAAACTATCAGCGACATGATGTTCTCAAATGATTCGGTTGACAGGATGGAAGAGGGTTCCTGCGAGGTATTGATGCCGATGGAAGAGAATCCGAGGGTCAGGCAGATCCGCGGGCGGGAGCGGTTTTATCTGGACAAGGAGGGCAAGCCGGTTTCAAAGATCAGGCAGTACCAGCTCCGGGATGGCATCTTTGAAGCCATCATCGACCGGTTCTACAAGGATCCGACGCTCGTTGCCTATGGTGAGGAGAATCGCGACTGGGGAGGTGCTTTTGCAGTGTACAAAGGACTGACCGAGGCGCTTCCCTATAACCGTTTGTTCAACAGCCCGATATCTGAAGGTGCCATAGTTGGAACCGCGGTGGGATACGGGATGTGCGGAGGGCGGGTGCTGGCTGAGATCATGTATTGCGACTTTCTCGGTCGCTGCGGCGATGAAGTCTTTAATCAGCTGCCCAAGTGGCAGTCGATGAGCGGCAATGTGATAAAAATGCCAGTGGTGATCCGCGTTTCCGTGGGATCCAAATATGGCGCCCAGCACTCACAGGACTGGTCGGCCCTGGTGGCCCACATACCCGGACTGAAGGTGGTATTCCCGGCTACCCCGTATGATGCGAAAGGATTGATGAGCGCTGCCTTGCAGGGCACCGATCCGGTTATTTTCTTTGAGAGCCAGCGGATTTATGATATCGGGGAGATGTTCCACACAGGAGGGGTGCCCGAAGGATACTATGAAATTCCGATCGGAGAGCCCGACATCAAGCGCGAAGGCAGCGACCTGACTATTCTCACCATCGGTTCAACGCTTTATACCGCTGTGAAGGCTGCGGATATCCTGAAAGAAAAATACGATCTTTCTGCAGAAATCATTGATGCCCGAAGCCTTTCACCCTTCAATTATGAACCGGTGCTAAAATCAGTTAAGAAAACCGGTAAAATACTATTGACCAGTGATGCCTCAACACGGGGGTCCTTCCTGAAGGAGATGGCCCAGACGATCACCGAGCTTGCGTTCGATGACCTGGATGCCCCGCCGGTTGTGGTGGGTTCGCGCAACTGGATCGTACCGGCCTATGAGCTTGAAAATTACTTCTTCCCGCAGCCGGACTGGATCCTGGATGCCATCCACGAACGGATAGTTCCGCTCAGGGGGCACACCGTTACCAGCAATGTCACTGAAAAAGAACAAATCAGAAGGAATAAACAAGGGGTATGATGATGACGAATTTCCTGACCCGGTTTCCGGAACCCGAAGAGCTGCTCAAAAGGTCTCTGCATCAAGAGCCTTCATTCTGGCCCGTTAACGGACACATCCACACCCCATTCTCATTCAGTGCCTTTATGGCCATTGACCCGATTTTTGAGATGGCCGTGGGGGAAGGAATCAAGATATTGGGAATTAACGATTTTTATACAACCAAGGGGTACCGGGAGTTCCATGATCAGGCAGTGAGGAGCCGGGTTTTCCCGTTATTCAACATTGAGTACATCGCGCTCGATCGGGAATTGCAAAAAAAGGGCGTAAGGGTTAACGATCCCAATAATCCCGGACGGACCTATTTCAGCGGCAAGGGTCTTGATTTTCCTGATACATTGGATGCCCGGCATGCCGGGATGGTTGAAACGGTTATAGCCGAAAGCATGCGGCAGGTGGAGAGCATGGTTGTCAAAACCAATTCCGTTCTTTCTGATCTTCAATCCGATATCCGGCTTGATTTTGAGGAAATCCGTAGGCTGTACGCCCGAGAACTGGTAAGGGAGCGGCATATTGCCAAAGCCCTGAGGATCGCAATCTATGAGCGTTATCCAGATACGGGAGACAGGACGACTTTCCTCCAGCGGCTCTATGACGGTAAGGAATTAAAAGCGAACCCCGCCAGCAACGCCAGCGTGGAAAACGAGATCCGGAACAACCTGCTGAAGGCAGGAGGCAGAGCTTTTGTGGAGGAAGATGAAAAGGCCTTTCTGAGCGTGGATATGGTGATCGAAATCATTACCCATGCCGGGGGAATCCCGTGTTACCCGGTCCTGCTGGATGATGCGAAAGGCAACTTCACGGATTACGAAGGCAGCAAAGAGGCATTCTTATCGGAATTAACAGCAAGAAATATTTTCTGCATCGAATTGATTCCCGGCCGAAATGATGCCACCATTCTGGAAGACTTTGTAAAATTCTTTGACAGCAAGGGTTTCATCATACTTTTTGGCACTGAACATAATACTCCCGAAATGATTCCGCTGACCGTCTCGTGCCGGCACCAGGCGCCCCTCTCCGAATCGCTGAAAAAGATCAGCTCCGACGGGGCACTTCTGATCGCAGCGCATCAGTATCTCCGGACAAAAACCGGCGACAGCGCGATGAGCCGCTGGAATCAGCTCAATACCGCTCAAAGACAGGGTATGCTAAACCTGGGCAGAGCGGTTTTCCAACATTTTCAAAACACCTGATAACATGGAAAAGTCAATTTCCGATCTTCTAGCGATTTCGAACCACTACGGCAATAATAATGAGTTCGTTATCGGCGGAGGCGGAAACACCTCGTGGAAAGACGACAAGTACCTGTACGTCAAGGCCAGTGGCACCCGCCTAGGGACGCTGACCGAGCGGGAGCTGATCAAGATTGACCGCCAGGCACTGAACGGGGTACTATCGGGATCCTTTCCCGATGATGCTTTCCAGCGCGACCAGATGATCCTGTCAGGCCTGATGAACAGCTGCGTCGACAATGAGCGGAACCTGCGGCCCTCCGTTGAGACACCGCTTCACAACCTGGTCCGCTACCGGTTTGTGATCCACACCCACTCCACCCGGCTCAACGCGATGCTTTGCAGCCAGGGTTGCCGGAAAACCATCAGCAACGCGTTTCCGGAAGACGTTCTCTACGTGGAATACACAGATCCGGGATATGTGCTGTACCGCAAGCTTGAGGCGGAGATTGCGGAATTCAGAAAGAAATTCTCAAAAGATCCCCAGATCATCCTGGTTCAGAATCATGGTGTGTTTATCAGTGCGGACACCACCGATGAAGTTCAGGTTCTGTACACCCGGTGCCTCGATATCGTAAACGGCCTTAACAAGTTTCACTTCAGCCATGAGCCGGAAGATCCGGATGCAAAGATCACCGAAGTCCTCCCGGCGCTCCGGATGCTTCTTTCCGGATCCGCAATCAAAATACTGAAGGTCAGGCAGAACGCCCTGATCCGCTTTTTCACAGAGGATGCCGCTCATGCCGGGATGGTATCGCTGCCATTCACACCGGACAACATTGTTTATTGCAAGGCCCGGCCGCTCTATGTGGAATCCGCCGGAACACCGGATGAGATCATTGTAGAGTTCCGTAATAAACTTGACCGGTATCAATCCGCAAACGGGTCGGATCCGAAAATCATCCTGATCCGGGGAATCGGCCTGATCGCGGCGGATGAGAGCATCAAAATGGTTGACATCCTGCTGGATGTTTTTGAGGACCTGATGAAGATCAGCTATCTCAGCCAGGCTTTCGGGGGGCCGCACTTCCTGACAGAAGAGCAGATCTCCTTCATAGAAAACTGGGAATCAGAGAATTACAGGCATAATATGTCGAGAGGAGCCGCCTCCGGCAAGGTCATGAACAAGATTATCATCGTCACGGGCGCCGCCCAGGGGTTCGGTGAAGGCATTGCTGAGGACCTGTTTCGGGAAGGGGCAAACCTGGTTATTGCCGACCTGAACGAAGAAAAGGGAGCCGGGCTGGCTGAAAAACTGAATGCCGCCGGGCGCAGCAACCGGGCGCTTTTTATCCGCACCGATGTTTCAGATCCCGATTCGGTTAGCCGGATGATCCAGGCAACCGTTGCCGGGTTCGGGGGGCTGGATGTGATCATCAGCAATGCCGGCATCCTGCACGCCGGAAGCCTGGACGAAATGACTCCGGAAACCTTTGAACTCATGACTAAGGTTAACTACACGGGTTACTTTTTGTGTGCCAAATATGCCTCGGCCATTCTTGCCGTCCAGTCGAAATACAAGCCGGGTTATTTCACCGATATCATCCAGATAAACTCAAAATCGGGCTTGCGGGGCAGTAAGAAAAACTTCACCTATGCAGGCGGCAAGTTCGGCGGTGTGGGGCTCACGCAATCCTTCTCCCTTGAGCTGATCGACTATAACATCAAGGTGAATGCGGTATGCCCGGGCAATTTCTTCGACGGGCCGCTGTGGTCGGACCCCGAAAAAGGACTTTTCGTCCAGTACCTCCGTTCGGGCAAGGTTCCGAATGCCAAAACGGTGGAGGATGTGAAGAAATTCTATGAGGAACAGGTCCCGGCACGTCGCGGCTGCACCGTTGCCGATGTGATGAAGGCGATCTATTATGTTATAGATCAGGAATATGAAACCGGACAGGCTATTCCGGTCACCGGCGGACAGGTGATGCTAAGCTGATTCTTTCTCCAGAAAAGAGAGAACGTCGCCCAGTCGCTGATCCAGCAATATCTTATCCTGATTTTTCTGCTCCTTGCTCCATTTCAGGTATCCGGTCAGATCGTTGAGGATAATTTCCCCGAACTGACGGACGCTGCCAATATCGAAAATCAGCCTGCCGGTTCTGCGGTCGAAGAAATCAACCGTGGAACAGACCATTTCATTTTCAACGCAGAATTTCAGTTCCGCACGGACCAGTGACTCTTCGGAGCTTTCAGCCTGGAATTCTGCCATATAACAGATTATCTTATCTGTCTGCTTTCCAAAATTAGCCACAAGATAAGCTGCATGATAGGCCAAGAGGCCCAGGGCACTCAGTTTTTGAAATACGGTTCCCTTGTAGTATTCAACATCCTCCACGCTCCAGAGCGGATCCTCCGTTACCGGGATATGACGGGTTATGCAGGGGCCGAACTCGTAACCATAAGTCTCCAGATATCGCTTGACAACCTCGTCTACTGTTTTCTGCGCCATCTTCCGGTAGCCGGTCAGCTTTCCTCCGGCAATGGAGATCAAGCCATCGGGTGCAATAAAAATCTCATCTTTCCGGCTGATTTCAGAAGCTGATTTACCCTCCTGGTGGATCAGCGGGCGCACTCCGGCCCAGGAGGATTCGATGTCCTGAATTGTGAGGTTTACCGCCGGAAACGTGCTGTTCACCGCCTGAATAAGGTATTCCGCATCCGCCCGTGAGGTAAGGATCCGGTCGAGGTCGCCCTTGTAATCGGTGTCTGTTGTTCCGATATAGGTGGTTCGCCCGCGGGGGATGGCAAAAATCATCCGGCCATCTGGCACATCGAAATAGATCGAATGTTTTACCGGCAGCTTTTCATGATTTACAACGATATGAACCCCTTTGGTCAGGTGGAGCCTTTTCTTCCCGATGGATCCGTTCAGTTTGCGGATATGGTCGACCCAGGGCCCGCAGGCATTGACCACAAAATGTGCCCGGATATCAAACGATTGGCAGGAAAGATGATCGATTGCGGAAGTTCCGGTAATCTTTCGGTTTCGCAGGATCAGATCTTTCAGTTCGCAATAGTTGACACAGACGGCGCCCTTGCGGACGGCACCCTTAACCAGCTCGATGGTGAGCCGGGCATCATCGGTGCGATACTCAGAATAGTATCCGGCACCAAGCAGAACGGAGGCATTCAGCATGGGTTCAACGGCCAGTGCCTCCTCTTTGTCCAGCATATGCCGGCGGTCTTCCTTGCGAACGTTAGCCAGGAAATCATAGACTTCCAGTCCGACAGAAGAAGCCAGGCGCCCATAGGTTCCGCCCTTGATCAGGGGCATCAGCATTTTCTCAGGGATCACCAGGTGGGCGGCGTTTTTATGGACGATAGCCCGTTCGCGGCCCACCTCACTGACCAGCGCAAACTCCAGCTGCTTCAGGTACCGGAGGCCGCCGTGGACCAGCTTGGTCGACCGGCTGCTCGTTCCCGAGGCAAAGTCATTTTTCTCAATTAGGGCAACCTTAAGCCCCCGGGTTGCGGCATCCAGTGCGATCCCCGCCCCGGTGATTCCCCCGCCGATGATGAGAAGGTCCCACTGCTCGGATTTCAGGCGGGAAATTTGATCTGTGCGATTGGTCATGGTTCTTGAAGTTAATAATTGACTCGCTGCGCTCGCAAATTGGTTCGCTAACGCTCACTAATTGGCCTCCCTGCGGTCGGCTAATTGGCTCCGCTGCACTGCGCTAATTGGCCCGAAGGGTCAATTAGTGAGCGCAGCGAACCAATTTGCGAGGCGTTAGCCGAGCCAATTAGCCGACCAACGGGAGGCCATTTTGCGAGCGCAGCGAGCCTACTTCGCCCACCCCCTCGTCCGTTCCACGGCATCCTGCCATTTATGGTAAAGGTTCTGTCTTTTCTCGGATGACATGACTGGCTGGAAAATGCGCTCTACGCGGCGGTCCGACATGATGATGCGGTAATCCCACCAACCGAGATATATTCCGGCCAGGTAGGCAGCGCCCATGGCTGTGGTTTCCACCACCTCAGGCCGTTCAACCGGTACATTCAGAATATCCGCCTGGAATTGCATCAGGTAATTGTTGACCACGGCGCCGCCATCGACCTTTAAGGTCTTCACCCGTATGCCGGAATCCTGCCTCATCGCCTCAAGTACATCACGGGTCTGATAGGCCAGGGACTCAAGCGCCGCTTTGGCCAGGTGCGCCCCGGTCACATCGCGGGTCAGTCCGAAGATGGCTCCGCGGGCATACATGTCCCAATAGGGAGCACCGAGTCCGACGAAAGCCGGTACCATGATCACCTCGTCGGAGCCTGCAATGCTTTCGGCCAGTTTCTCTGATTCTCCGGCAGTTTTCAGGATCTTCAGGCCGTCGCGGAGCCATTGAAGAGCAGCCCCTGCCACAAAAACACTGCCTTCCAGGGCATACTGTACAGATTCGCCGGTACCGCAGGCAAGGGTTGTAATCAGTCCATTGCGCGAGAGAACCTTGTTCTCACCGGTATTCATCAGCATAAAGCACCCGGTGCCATAGGTGTTTTTGGCCATCCCCTCCTCAAGGCAGGCCTGGCCAAACAGGGCAGCCTGCTGATCCCCGGCAACCCCGCAAATCGGAATACGGTCATTGTCATCCAGATAATAGCCATAGAGGGCCGATGATGCGTGCGCTGCGGGAAGCATCGAGGCAGGGATATCTAACTGCTCCAGCAGGTACGGATCCCATTCCAGGCTGGAGATATTGAACAGCATGGTCCGCGAGGCATTGGTGTAATCGGTGGCGTGGACCTTTCCGCCGGTGAGTTTCCAGATCAACCAGGAATCCACGGTACCAAACAGGAGCTCCCCGTTCTGTGCCTTTTTCCGCGCACCTTCAACCTCGTCCAGAATCCACCGGATCTTGGTAGCTGAAAAATAGGAGTCGATCACCAGGCCGGTATTCTCCCGGATGTAATCTTCAAGGCCCTTTGCCTTCAGCGTTTCACATAGGGGCGCTGTGCGTTTGTCTTGCCAAACGATGGCATTATAAACAGGCTTGCCGGAATTTTTATCCCATACAATAGTGGTTTCCCGCTGGTTGGTGATTCCGATGGCTGCAATCTGGCTGAAATCAATCCCAGCCTCCTCAAGAACCATCCTGATGGTTTTCCATTGGGTTGACCATATCTCATCCGGATCATGCTCCACCCAGCCCGAAGCCGGATAGATCTGTTTAAACTCTTTCTGGGCCATTCCACAAATCGTTCCGGCCGAGTCCACAAGCAGCGTCCTTGAACTGGTGGTTCCCTGGTCAAGGGAAAGAATATACTTTTGAGTTGTCATGCTTCCTGTCTTTTATCGGTTTTAAGCTGATTTACAACGGCCAGTGCCACAATCAGGAGAAAAAGGCCGGTAAAGAGGAACGTTGCCCAGTTGTAGGTTCCCTTTGTTATCAGATTATACATCAGGGCGCCTGATATCCCGCCGATAACCGGGCCCAGAACGGGAATCCAGCTGTATTCCCAGTGGGAACTTCCCTTGCCGGCAACTGGAAGGAGGAAATGTGCAATACGGGGACCCAGATCGCGGGCCGGATTGATGGCATACCCGGTAGTCCCTCCCAATGAAACACCGATAGCAACAATTAACAAGCCAACAATCAGTGGATTAAGCCCTTCTGTGAAATTATTTGCCCCGATAAACAAGAGTCCCTGGATCAGCACAAAAGTCCCGATCACTTCGCTCAGCAGGTTTGCCCAGCGCGATCGGATGGCCGGGTCAGTGCAGAAAACCGCCAGCTTGGCTGCCTGATCTTCCGTATGCTTCCAATGAGGAAGATAATGCAGCCAGACCATGGTTCCGCCAATCATTCCACCGAGCACCTGGGCCAGAATATAACCAGGGACATCCCCCCATGGGAATGCACCCTGAGCAGCAAGGGCGAGGGTTACAGCCGGATTCAAATGTGCTCCGCTGATTGCTCCTACACCGTAAATGCCAAGGGTTACCCCCAGGCCCCAACCCACTGTAATCACGATCCATCCGGATTTCTCCGATTTTGTACCCCGGAGAACAACCCCCGCGACCACTCCGTCGCCGAAAAGGACTAGAATTGCAGTTCCGATAATTTCCGCTAAAAATTCTGACATTGATTTAGATTTAGATTTTGATCCATTTAAAAATAGCAAGAAGCGGCTAATCTGAACGAGATTTTGTAAAATTTGTACGAATAATCCACGGCTGATGAATCTTTTGACAATAATATCCGTAATCACCACTTTTCAACTCCTGTTATTGGGCCTTGTGGTCCTGAAGGCCGGCCAGCCGGGCCGCCTTGCGCGAGGATTCCTTTCAGCCTACCTGTTTTCAAATGCCCTGCTCCTTGCGGTTTTTACCGGAAAGCCCTGGCTGCCTTTTGAGCTGCCGAATATCCCGACTTTCTACTTTCTCCTTGCTCCCCTGCTCTATCTGTATATCCGCACCCTGTGCCAGCATGAAACCTCATATGACCGAACCGACTTCGTTCATTTCCTCCTGTTTCTGGCCGCATTCCTCTACACCGCTGCATGGCTTATCTTCCGCGATCCTGATTCCCCATCGGCTCAATCATGGAATCTCTATGAATACAGGCTTTCCCAGATATTGCTTCTCTGCCAGGTCGCCACCTATGTTTTCCTCACTTTCTCCCAGATCCTCAGCTACCGAAAAGCATACCAGGAACAGTCAGCTTCTTCTGCTAAGATTAACCTTAATTGGCTTCTGTTGCTGGTTTCAGCCTTTACCCTGATGTGGTTGTTTGACGTGGCAAGTTTCTTTCTTGGGGCAATGGGCTGGATCGGTAAACATGGATTCAACCTCCTGGCTATCCTGTCCGTTTTTATCAATTTCGTTTTTGCCACCCTTCTGGTTTACAGGGGAATGAAACACTCTGAAGCTTTTTCGGGTTTAAAAGATGTTCCGCGGTATGCTGCAAACGGTCTCTCCGAAACAGAAAGCGGTGAAATATCAGAAAGCTTAAAAGCGCTGATGGATGGCTCCAGGCCCTATTTAAATCCTGACCTCAGCCTGAAGGAGCTTTCCGAAATGCTTAAGGTACAGCCCCGTCAACTCTCACAAGTGATCAATTCGACCTTCAGAAAGAATTTCTTCGACTTTATTAACCAGTATCGGATCGAAGAAGCCCGGCGGCTTTTCAGCGATCCGGCCAACTCATCCAAAACCATCCTCGAGATCCTTTACCAGGTTGGGTATAACTCAAAATCCGCTTTCAATACCGCCTTTAAAAAACAGACCGGCCAAACCCCCACGGCTTTCAGAAAGAAACTTGCTGAAAAGAGCTAAACCAGCAAAAAAGGGTTCTGTTTCACGTTTCAGGTCGATTTTCTGGTTTTTTCAGGGGATCATTGCCGGAAAAAGGAGTGTTCCATGAGAAAAAATCTGACTTTCGCCTTACTTCTTGTCCTTTCCACCTTTTCTTCCATCGTTACGGCTCAGGTGATCCGGATTCCGGATGATCAGCCAACCATTCAGTCTGGAATCAATGCTGCAAAGAACGGCGATACCGTTCTGGTTTCACCCGGTACCTACTTCGAGAACATCAATTTCCGCGGCAAAAAGATTGTCCTTGGCAGTCTTTTCCTTACCACTGGAAGTCTCGACTACATTACCGGCACGGTGATAAACGGAAGCAATCCGGCTCATCCCGACAGTGCCAGCTGCGTCCTGATCGTTAACCGTGAGGATTCGACAACAGTGATTGCCGGATTTACCATCACCGGCGGAAAAGGCACCCGCTGGGAAGATGAACACGGGCGCGGAAACTGGTACACCGAGGGTGGCGGGATCCTGATTCAGTACTCTTCACCGACCATCCGGAACAATATTATTATCGGTAATGAAGCCATAAAGAAGAACACCCGCATCGTGAGTGCCGGAGGCGGGGCGATACGGAGCGGGGATGGCAACCCAAGGATTCTCAATAACATGATAATCAGCAATAAAGGACTGTATGGGGGAGGGATTGTACTGAACTATTCAGGGGCCATCGTCAGGAACAACATTATTGTCAAAAATACAGGGGGGCAGGATTATGGAGGTGGCGGAATATGGATCAATGGTAACGGAGCCGCTGCACGATACATTGAAAATAACACCATTACCCAGAACAGCTCAACCACTGCAGGCGGTGGTATCGACATGTTCTCGGGCAATGCGAATATTACCAACAACATCATTTATGGCAACAGCGCCCCTACCAGAGCTCAGATAAACGGCAGTCCGAAGGTTACCTGGTGCAATGTTCAGGGAGGTTTTACCGGTACCGGGAATTTCGATGACAATCCCCGGTTTTTTGATGGATTGTACACCATCCCGGATGAATCGCATTGCATCGATGCAGGAAATCCGGATGAAAAATACAATGATCTGGAAGATCCGAACCAGGCAGGCCGGGCAAAAGCACCGTCAAAAGGAAGCCTGCAAAACGACATGGGTGCCTATGGCGGTCCGGGTACTGCACCTTTTGCCCTGCCCAACAGCTCAGGACATGTGGAATATCCGGCGACCGGAGATTTCAGGGTTTATCCAAATCCTGCAACTGAACAGATTACCGTTGAATTTCCGGACATTCTACCTGAAGGAACACAATTACAACTTATTGACGCGGCCGGAAAAATTGCTTTAACAAAACCGGTCATAATTCCCAATAAATCGGAGGTCATAAAAATCAGCAGGCTGAATCTGCCGACTGGAATCTACACCATCACCCTGACAGTCAATGGATCTGTAAAATTTTCGGCCAGGACAATTATCAAATCTGAATAAAACAATGAGACCACTGTTTGTCATAACCATTATTTTGCTTGTCGGCCAGCCTTCCTGCCGGACAAGGAAACCCGAGGACAGGTCACGTGAAGTAATCGGGGCCGACCTGGCTTTTTCGGATCAATCTTCAAGGGAGGGGCGCAACCGCGCTTTTCTGGCCTGGTGCGCTGATGATGGAGTGCTGCTCAGGTCCAACAGTTATCCATTGGAGGGAAAGGTGAAAATTCAGGAACTTCTTTCCCGGCCTGATACCTCCTACATTCTGACATGGAAGCCGATGTACGGGTATGTGGCTGAGTCCGGGGAGCTTGGATACACCTATGGAACCTGGGAGCTCACCGTTAAAGCCACGGGGGTCAGGTCGGAGGGGACCTATTCCACGGTTTGGAAGAAGGATAAAACGGGAGCATGGAGGTGGGTACTGGATACCGGAAATGAGGGTCTGAAAGAAAATTGAAATATTGATTCCGATTGATTATGTTTCATACCTTTAGGGTATTAAAACCCCTATTGAGATGAAACCACTGTTTTCCTTTATTGCCGTCACTTTGTTGTTCCTGGCATCCTGTGAAAAGTACAATTACATTAATCCGGAGATCGGAGGGGATCAATCGCCGATCGGGGAAGTCGGAAACACCTTCAGCATATCCCAGGTTGAAGGACTATCGGGCGTTTCCGCGAAAATAACCGAGCTCAATGATGGCATCTCCAAGATCCAGTATCTCTGCCAGATTGACAACCCGAAATATCTGGAAATGGCAAAATACATTCCCGGATCAACCATAAACGGTAAAAGCATCGAGACGGGCGGAGAGGTGAAGATAACCACGAAGGGGATGATGAATGTATATCCGGAGGGGAAACTTCTGCTGGTTGATTATGACGGGAAAGTGGGTGACAAATACTCACTTAAGAGAGGTGCCAATACGATAGAGCGTGAGTTGGTAAGGAAATCAACTGAGGATGACTATTTCTGGGGGTGGATGATGATCAAGACGGTCGACGTGGAAGAATCCGGTCGAGGAATCCCGGGTGTATCAAAAATAGAGTATCACACGAACCATAAGTTCGGTCTGGTAGGAGTGAAAGTGCATTTTGAGGATGGAACCTCCAAAATGGTCAGTCTGACAAGTTCCAATACGAACTAAAGGTGAGCAACTTGGAAGAATCAGGATTTCGCTTTCCACTGTTTCCGCACCGGGCCCGGCTCATTGGAGCCTTGCTGTTCCTGCCAGGATTGTTTTTCGGGTATCTTTATTTTTTCGGAAGCCGTCCGGTTTTCTTCGAAATCCCGGTATTTGCACTGGTAACCACCTACATGGAAAACCGCTTTTTCGTCATTGCCCAGACGAATGTGCTGGATGAGCTTTTTGCCATCCTTTGCATATCAGGGTTGGCTTTAGTGGTCCTGTCGAGGGAACGGAACGAGCATCCCGGGGACGATTTACTGAGGGCTTCTGCGCTGCTCCGGGCGGTATATATTACGGTCGGATTCTGGCTGCTATCCTTTGTCCTGATATTCGGCTGGGCCATTTTCGTGGTCTGCAGCCTCCTCTTTATCATTTTTCTGATATCCTATTACGTTACTTTCCGGGTGCTGGTGGCGCGGAAACGGAAAAAAAACGCGTAGACACGTGTCTTAAAGAAACCTAAACAAGACAATTGAAAATATGAAGAACAAGTATTTCATATTTGTACCACTAATAGTTTTGTTGGGGTGTGAATTCGAGCCGGATGGGAATGAAACAGGTCTTATTGGTAAATGGAAGGTTATAGCCATTGAGAAAGTTTGCTCAAGCGCCTATTACGAGGGATACTCTACCCTACAGGAATTTGATGATACTTTTGTTGTTTGTTTTGGATCAGACAGTACCGGTTATTTTAAGCCTGCCATCCCTTATGTAAGTTCAGATATGGAGTCTTTTAACTGGACGTTTGATGTAGATGATGTTCCTCCAATTGAATCCAGACGATTTTTAAATCTGATTTTTGAGGATGATATTTCAGAACAATCTTTTTATTACCAAAATCATCCTGACTCAATCAATTTCTTTTTCTCAACGTTAAACCCAACAGGCGGTCTTGGATGTGCAATTTTTTATAGAATGTCTTTAGTGAGAAAATAATGAACATAAATCTCATGAAAAGAATATCATTATGCAAAAACCGTTGTAAAGTGTCAATTTACAACGGTTTGTGAAAGATTCGTCGGGGTAGCAGGATTCGAACCTGCGGCCCCCTGGTCCCAAACCAGGTGCGCTACCGGACTGCGCCATACCCCGAGGCGGGTGTGTGTGTGAGTGTGGGTGTGGGTGTGGGTGTTAGTTCTGGCTGCGATACATGCCGAGGAGCATTTTGGAGGCTTTTTCATAGCCTTCGTAAAACTCTTCAAATTCGGCCTGGGTTAATCCGCCAAGATTCATAATCAAATCAAGAATGGCAGCACATTCAAAGATGCTGCCTCTTGCGATGGTATAAAAATGCTTTTTGTCGTCGGGTGTCATCCGGCCCGTTCCTTCTGCCAGATTTAAGACACTGCTCAGGCTTGCCCTCTTCCACTGATCAATTATATAGGGATCCATATCCTTAATGGTCTTTATCTTCTTATAGACCAAAAAGTTGAGCTTCTTAAGTTCCTGATACAGATCTAACTTTTCAAAATCAAACATGGTCTTTCAAAAAACGGGATGCCCTCAATCCCCAAACCTCAAACCTCAAACCCCAAATCCTTCACACCCACACCCACACTCACACTCACAACCTCTTCGCGGAGAGAGGGGGATTCGAACCCCCGGTACAGTAATCCCATACGGCAGTTTAGCAAACTGCTGGTTTCAGCCACTCACCCATCTCTCCCAATAAGTGCGGCAAAAGTATAAACTTTTCCGCACAATCCAAATCAATTATTTGGCCTCTTTTGGTTTATCCGGACGGCTCATCGGATCCCCGATGGAATTCCGCATAGTTGTATCGGCCTCGATATTTTTGAACTTGTAATAGTCCATGATCCCGAGGTTACCCGAGCGGAAAGCTTCCGCCATGGCCATAGGTATTTGTGCTTCTGCCTCAATCACCTTGGCCCGGGCTTCCTGGGCCTTGGCCCTCATCTCCTGCTCGAGTGCAACAGCCATGGCACGGCGCTCCTCAGCCTTTGCCTGTGCAACATTCTTCTCAGCATTAGCCTGGTCCATCATCAGTTCTGCCCCGATATTCTTGCCAACATCTATATCCGCTATGTCGATTGAAAGGATCTCAAAGGCGGTTCCGGCATCGAGGCCCTTTTCAAGAACAACACGTGAGATTGAATCCGGGTTCTCAAGAACGTCCTTATGTGAATTTGCCGATCCAATTGAGGTAACAATACCTTCACCTACCCTGGCAAGAACAGTCTCCTCACCGGCACCTCCAACCAGCTGCTTGATACTGGCCCTGACCGTTACCCTGGCCTTTACAATCAACTCAATACCATTTTTTGCAACGGCTTTTACAGGCGGGGTATTAAGAACTTTAGGATTAACCGACATCTGCACGGCTTCCAGAACATTCCTGCCTGCGAGATCAATGGCTGTTGCCATCTTGAAATCAAGCGAAAGGTTTGCCTTATCGGCAGAAACGAGGGCGTTAACCACCAATTGCACATGCCCGCCGGCCAGAAAGTGTGCTTCAAGATCATCGCGTTTCAACTGAATGCCTGCTTTTGCACTGGTAATCAATGCATTCACAATTACCCTTGGCGGAACCTTTCTCCAGCGCATAAAAATCAGCTGCAGCAAGGATATTCTCACACCGCTGATCAGTGCCTGGAACCAGAGGCCCAGGGGAATAATATACATCAGGATTGCCAGGGCTACAATTGATGCAGCGATGATTCCTATCAGATAAATCATGTTCGTATCCATATCTTAATCATTTAGTGGTTTAACAATAACATGGTTTGGTTCAACACCGATCACCTCCACGGGCGTCTGCTGATCGATGAAATGCCCCTGTGACCGTCCTTCAACCCGGTCTTTGCCGATCTGAACAGTACCTGCCGGATTCAGCCGGGTAAGGGTCACGCCCCGGTCGCCGACCCGGATGTTCCAGTCATGCTCCTCTTTTACACGGGAGTTCATTTCTGTATTAAGGGAAACCCGCTTCCAGGTTTTTGACCGGAAAGTCAGAACAATAGTGACGCCCATTGAAACCAGTACTCCAAACAGGACCAGGAAACCGGTGATTGAATCAAACAGCGAAAATGAGAGAAAGACCGCCGCCCCCATCATTATAAGTGCCCCGATTCCGGCCACGCTGATGCCGGGAATAACCAGCAATTCCAACAGGAACAGTACAAGACCCGCAAGGATCATCAGGATAATTCCGAATAAAGTCATTTTTGGATTTAATCTATGGTTACCTGCAAACCGCGGTTCAATAAAGCATCGCGTTGGGGCTTCAGCGTTTCCAGGTCTCCCTTGCGCACGTCGCATTTGCCATTATGGTGGGTAATGAAGGCACACTGTTCGGCCTGGACAGGATCATGATCGCATATCTCAATAAGGGAGTCGATGACATGATCGAAGGTATTAACATTATCATTATGCAGAATCAGAAATCGTTCTTCCCCATTCTGGCAATCAGCCAGATGGTGGGAGTCGGGATTCTGCCTGGTAACATTTCGGCCCATCTGTTTGTTATTAGGGAACGCCAAATTAGAAAATTTTATTCACACTGCACCGGGTGGCTGTTAATAAAGTTCCGTTTGGCGGACAAATCCGATCCATAAAGAGTTGATATATTTGTTATTTAACTATTTTACGTTATGTCCAATCTATCCATCGGAGATCAGGCTCCGCCTTTCAGTTTTACCGATACAACCGGCAAAACTGTTAATCTTTCGGATTTATCCGGAAAAAAAGTGATTCTCTATTTCTACCCCAGGGATAACACCCCGGGATGCACGTTAGAAGCCTGCAGTTTGCGCGACGGGTATGACGAACTGCGCGAAGCGGGTTATGAGGTAGTCGGTGTAAGCACCGACAGTGTCAAATCCCATGAAGGATTCAGGGCTAAATACAAATTACCATTTAACCTGATATCTGACCCCGACAAAGGATTGTGTGAAGCCTATGGGGTATGGGGTGAAAAAAAATTCATGGGTAAAAAATTCATGGGCATCAACCGAACCACCTTTGTGATTGACGAAAAGGGCAGGATTGCTGCGATAATCGACAAGGTAAATACCACGGACCACTCAAAACAGGTTCTTGATTTGATGGAAAAGTGATCCGGTTTCTCCATTTTTGCATCTTAACTGCATCCATATAATAAGCAAACCTTAAGAAACATGGAAAAAGACAATTCAATTCAGAAAGAAAAGCAAAAAGCGCTGCAACTTACCCTTGAGAAAATCGAGAAAAGTTATGGCAAAGGCACCATTATGCGTATGGGCGATGATGCAGTTGAGGACATCCCATTCATCCCATCAGGGTCTATCAGCCTGGATATTGCAATGGGGGTTGGCGGGTATCCGCGCGGACGGGTCATTGAGATTTACGGACCTGAATCCAGCGGGAAAACCACGCTGGCTCTCCATGCCATTGCAGAATCACAGAAAGAGGGCGGCATTGCTGCCTTCATTGATGCCGAGCACGCATTTGACCGTTTCTACTCCGAAAAACTGGGAGTGGATGTCGAAAACCTGCTGGTTTCCCAACCTGATAACGGTGAACAGGCCCTTGAAATCACCGATCACCTGATCCGTTCGGGCGCCATCGACATTATCGTGATTGACTCCGTTGCAGCTTTGACACCGAAGGCCGAGATCGAAGGTGAAATGGGCGATTCCAAAATGGGATTGCAGGCCAGGCTCATGTCGCAGGCTCTGAGGAAACTAACCAGCAACATCAGTAAAACCCGCACCTGCGTGATCTTTATCAACCAGTTGCGCGAAAAGATCGGGGTCATGTTTGGCAACCCGGAAACCACTACCGGGGGAAATGCGCTGAAATTTTATGCATCAGTCAGAATCGATGTACGGAAAATCGGGCAGCTGAAGGATGGCGAAGAGATGATCGGAAGCCGGACCCGCGTTAAAATCGTGAAGAACAAGGTTGCGCCTCCGTTCAAGAAGGCTGAATTCGACCTGCTATATGGCGAAGGAATCTCAAGGATCGGTGAGGTCATCGACCTTGGCGTGGAGCTCAATATCATTAAGAAATCAGGATCCTGGTTCTCCTATGGTGAAACCAAGATCGGACAGGGAAGGGATTCCGTTAAGGCTCTTCTTTCCGACAATCCTGAACTGACTGAAGAAGTTACAGTAAAAATCAAAGAAGCTCTATTGCATGGTACAAAGTAAAACCGGAGCCGTCGTTCGGACGGCTCCTTTCATTTTAGCCCTGTCCGTTATTCTGGTTTTGGGTGCCTGCAGCCAGAAAAAAAAGAGCCAGGTTCCCTCTCCCGGCGTAAAGACGGAGAAGATTGATTCCACCAATATCGGGGTACTCGACGGTCTGATCAGGGAGAATCCCAAGAGTCCTGACCTGTTCGCACGCCGGGCGAGGATTCACGCAACCAGAAAGAATTACACACAGGCATTGAATGATATTTCGATCGCACTGAAGCTCGATTCCCTCAAAACCGATTATTATATCAGCCAGGCTGAATATTTCATTTTCAGCGGCGAGCCGAACAGCGCAAAAAAAGGGCTTAACTCCTGCCTTAAAAAGTTTCCAGGCAATACCGATGTGATGCTGAAACTCGCGGAAATTCATCTGTACATGCAGGAGTATGGAGCCGCAAAACTTTTGCTGAACGACATCAAGCCGATCAACGATGAACTGGCCCAGATCTATTTTATTCAGGGGCTTATCGCACAGGAAACCAATGACACACTGGGTGCAGCTAAGAACTTTCAGGTTACCATCGAGAAAGATCCGGCATACTATGCGGCTTACATACAGGCAGGGAAAGTTAATGCCGCCCTCAATAATGACCTGTCGATCCAGTACTTTAAATCAGCCGCAGATCTGGAGCCCAATAGTTATGAAGCACATTATGAGCTCGGCATGTACTATCAGAATCATGGATTCCTGGATGAGGCTCACCAGGAATATGAGCTGATTTCTTCGCAGATCGACAGTACCCAGCCCTATCCCTATTTCAACCGGGGTTTTATCGATATGGTGTATAAACGCGACTACAAGAAGGCCGTGGAATGGTTCTCAAAGGCTATTGACAAAAAAACAGATTATCCCGAAGCCTGGTACAACCGGGGATTCAGCCATGAACTGGACGGAAAGCTATCAAGCGCCCGTGATGATTACAAAAAAGCCATGGAGCTTCAGCCCAACTTCCCGCTGGCCATAAAAGGCCTTAACAGAATTGCAGAAGGAAAGCCGATTAAGATACAATAGTTGCCATGAAACAGATCAGTTTTTTATTAGGCTTGGTGGTAATGGTTCTGGCTACCTCCTGCGGCAAAGAGGAGCCGGCCGGATACAGACCAGCCGTGCCGAGGCTGGCATCGGACCGGATGACCCCGGAGGTTCTCTGGATGTTTGGACGGCTTAGCAATGTTCAGCTATCTCCCGACAAATCGGAGATCCTGTTTGGAATTACCCGGTATAATATCGGAGAAAACAAGGGATATCGGGATCTTTACACCCTATCGGTAAACGGAGGTGAATATAAGGAACTGACCAACACGGCGATTAACGAAAACGGAGAGGTTTTCAGGCCTGATGGTACGCGCATCGGGTACCTGAGCCGCGAATCCGGATCAAGCCAAATCTGGGAAATCGGCCGCGGAGGCGGATCGAGGCGAAAGATATCGGAAGTGGATGGCGACATTACCGGCTTCAGCTACAGTCCGGATCAAAAGCATATCGCATTCACCATGGAGGTAAAGGTTAAGGGTAATGTTCACGACACCT
>Ga0154558_1068_pt1 | contig 25098 bp, 21 predicted proteins | sample RifGroF2_FD_105701 | JGI IMG/M metagenome (GOLD analysis project Ga0154558, IMG submission 105701) | Bacteroidetes bacterium GWF2_49_14 | reverse complement strand
TGGTACATAAATTCTGCCTTAGCATACTTACCCTGTTTGCTTTCCCGGTAATCCTTACGAAAAACCTGAACATGCTGGGACCGATCCTTTTTGATTCTACTTAGATCCTCATGAAACAAGGGAATAAACCCGGCCATTTTGCACAAATTCTCGACCAGCTCCTGAGTCAGGGCACCATGCTCAGGATAATACCCATCAATGATGGCCAAAGTTCCTCCCGGTTTCAAATACCGGGAGGCATTATTCAACCATTTCTCCCGTTCGGTGAAATCATGAAAGCTGCCGTAGATAACAATCATGTCAAGGTTCAAAACAGGGAAAAGAGGATCGGTATCGTTACCCAGGACAGTTACGATGTTTTTTAATTGCTTCGATTCCTCTGCGTAATGCTCTAATGCTGCCAGTACAAATTTGTCATTGTCATTTGCATAGATAGCTCCATGGGTCCCAACTTTTTTTGATAAAAAGAAAGTGAAGTAGCCAGCCCCTGCACCGGCTTCACCAATTTTCATCCCGGGTTTTACACCGATAAGGTTGAGACAAAGACCTGGCCTGTCAAGCTTATTCCGTTTCTGATTTTTAGCCAGGAATTCGTGTGTGTTTGGGATCCTTTTCAAATATTCTTCAACAGCACGCTTATCCACATCGTTCACGGCCAAACCTTGATTCATTAAGACTTTTTCCTCCTGGGCAACCAAGGAAACTGTAAAAGTCATCAACAATACTGTTATTGACAGATTGAGCAGCCTTTTCATCATTCATTTCTATTTAAAGTTGAAATTGAATCAAAGATCCGGACCCTGAATTAAAATATGCATGTATAAACCGAGGCAAAACCGAGTCGAAAAATGGTCAACTGGCAGATGAGCTGTTGTATTCAACAAATGCCTGATTATTCATCAGGAAAATTTCATCTCAGCGGAGAAACGTTTTGGTTCAACCAGTTAAGCAACAGGTGGTCAATCCGGACAAGCCTGCGGGTTTCGGTATCAACCGGTGCATGGCCGCATCGGGGTATTACAGCAATGGAATAATTCGGATTGCCGCTGATCCCCATATACTTCCCGATATTACGGACGCTGGCCTGGGTGGGAACCACACGGTCGACTTCCCCGAAAATAGCCAGCCATGGCTTTGTGAATGTTTCCAGTTCTGTCAGGTAATCAAAGCCGATCGAATTCCAGGTAGGGAGCACACTGCTGAATTCCGGGATGGTTTCCATTTCGCTTTTCATAAAAGGCAACACCTGTCGGTTGTATTTCTTTCGCCATTCTCCAATCCTTGCGTCAACTTTTTGATGTTCTGCCCGATCATGCGAGGCCCATGCCTGGAATGAGCTTTCCCATAATGGTTTAACTATCTGGAGGAGAGAGTCGGTGAGAACTCCGCTGTCCACCATTCCGTTAAGCTGGGCGTTTAACCGGTCCTCTATCCCAGTAACGACTGTTCCGGCAAAACTGATGACAAATTTTATTTCCGGGAACCGACAGGCAGCAGATACGGCAATAAGTCCGCCTTCACTTCCGCCCATGATCCCTACTTTTTCCGGATTGATCCTGGGGTGCTTCGTCAACCATTTGGCGCAATTCCCGGCATCCTGAATAAAATCTTCATACGTTGAGGCGACGAAGGTCCCTTCCGATTCGCCGGTTCCCCTTTTATCGTGAACGAACGCCGCGTACCCGCAATGTGCCAGGATCGGGGCAATCCAATCTGACAGGGATTTGATCCCGCGGGAACCATCACCGCCTCCGTTGGTCAGAACAATCAACGGGAACTTTCCGCTGCCAAGAGGAAGATACAACCAACCGTTTATCATCAGCCCATCGCTGGGAATTCTGATCTTTTCAACCGTAAACGTGCTGTCGTCTTTCTCACCTTCCTTTGCATCAATTTTGCTCAGCGGCCCGGACTGGTTAGGGCGAAATCCCTCCAGACATAAAGGTTTTTTTAATAAGTTTTCCAACTGGGTTTCCGATACGATTCCCGATTTACTGGTTGTACTAGTGCTGACTTGCTGGCAGCTGTTGGAGGTTGTAACGAACACAAGAACCATTGCCAGTATTATTAACCTGATATTCATTGTTTTGAGAGTGTTTTACTTGTTATCCTGCCCATCCATCCAGTGAATCAGATTGAGAATAAACTGTGCGTTTTGTGGCGCATCTTCCGAGTTGAAACCCACTTTCATATTCCCGTTGACGATCTGAGCAGTAAACATGGCAGCTTCTCCGAAAACGGCAACTTTCCCTTTGCCATGGTTCAGTATAGCACCCTGACAAAAACCATCAAGTTTAAGCCGTTGTGTTTTGTTGCTGAAAACCCAGGCGGTATCCGGTATCAATGCATAATGATCAGGAGAGAAACAAAGAATGTTTGTCGCACCTTCCGGAGATTTAATGGCAGAACCTGTAAATGTTGAAACACTCGTAATTTCCTCGCGGGTATTCAGGCCCTCCGTAACGGGAGATTTATTCAGGGATCCATCTGCTGCCGAAAAAACTGAAGGCGGCCAGGAGTTTTCGCTGGTAAATGCGAAACCATTTACCCAATCAAAACCAAAGGCATTTCCAAGGTCCCCGGCAGCCCCGGCAAAAGGCATGTGGTCGGCAATCAAAAGCAATCTGCCCCCGTTTTCACCCATTTTTCTATTTCGTTAATCTCCTCTTTAGAAAAGGCAGAAGGAGTTGGAAGAGCCCAATTATTTGTATTGGAGGTATGCAATGGATTCGCAATAACCAATATTTTGCAGTTCTTTAAAACCCCTGCCCCTGAAACAGCATCTGTCAATCTGTTAACTTGATAACCATCCTGTTCAAGCAGTTTACTGAAGGCGAAGAATCCCCCATCCTTTGTGTGATAATTGTTATGAGCCTCATCGATCAGTATTACAGGACCTTTTCCTGGATGATAAGCAGTCTGAGAAAAACGGAAATTGAATGAAGTGTCAGGTACCTGTTGTCCCGATGATTTAGTAATTCCGATTGACAGCATCAATATGTTTATCAATAGAATCAAGGTTTTTTTATTGTAGTTTTTCATGGTTGTGCAGTTTAGCTTTTAAAGGGTCATCCGGTATAGCCGCATGAAATGCGGAAACAGTTTTTCCTCGTACAGGAAATAGAGAAATCCATCTTGCACCATCAGTTTGGAAATAAATGCAAAATCAGGGATTCGGATTACACGTGGTTTCAGCTGACCGGTTTTAATATTGATTTCCCGCAATTCACTGATGCCGTTTTGTTTGAATTCCGTGTAGATTTTTCCGGTTGTCTGGTCATTATAGAGTTTCTTCTGCCATCCGTCTTCACGCTGAAAGCTCATCGCCGTGGGTGTGTCAGTGGGGTATCCCCTTGAACCAAAGGTTTCAATGACTCCCCTGGTGAAATTGAAAATATAGATGGTGTCGTTAATAATTTCCAACGGGCAGAAAATGGGCGAATAGTAAGCCATCTTGATGAACCGTTCATCGGAATTGAACAGGTCGAAGCGGCTTGTTCCTTTGCCATCTGGCGTAATTGGGATCCTGTTCCTCAATCCATCAACTTTATTGTAAACTTCGGAGGTGGCCTCTACCCAGAAACGCTGGGCTGAAGAATCTGCGGGGTTATAGAAGTAATACATGAGGGCCTGGTCTTCAAAGGCATACTGCCTCAGCAGAATCTTATTATGATAAATCTCAAGAAACTCCGGAAAGGCATTCATGAATTTCTCCTTGTTGCTGGGATACAGAAGCTGAATATCCTTTCCGTCATAAAATATCTGATAGGCTGTGTCCGCTGTCAGCAAGTGAAGGTTGTTGAAGGGGTCGCGATAGAGGTTTTCACCTTTCCGGATCTCCTTTTTCAGGATTCTTTTCCCCTGGCGATCCATCAGAACCAGCAGGGTTTCAACACTCCGTTTTCCCGGATGGCCGAGCAGCAGGATGTGGCTATCGTAAAAATCATAATCCGTAACATAGAGATCCTGCTCATCGGAAATACTTACGGGTGTTCGTTTAGCCGTGATAAGCACCTCCGGGATTTCATGAAGTGATGGGTCAAGGGGCACGTTGAAATCGGATTTCTCGGCGGTGGTGAAGGTGAAATACCGGCGTGTGTAACCAACACAGGAAAACACCAGGATGGCCGGCGTCGACGGAATCCTGAGCTGGTAGGCTCCTTTTGCGTCCGTTGTTGTCCCCGTAAAGGATTCGTTCAGATAAATGCTCACATTGGCAACGGGCGCATTGGTTTTGGAGTCGAATACCTTGCCCTTGAGAACAAATCCCGGATTCTGTGCTATAGCGCTGGCGCTAAAAATCAGAATACCTGTCACAAAAAACAAAAATTTCATAAGAGTGATTTATTGTGAAAAGAAAACTTTGCGATACGAACATGCATGCTGTGATTGGACCATGATCACCATAACCTGGTTTCCGGACGATTCTTTCAGGGTACCAGCCTGATCAATGGAAACTATCGTTCCGTTTCCGTAGTTGGCAACCAGGTATCGCTGGTGTATCGGATCATAGGCGCGGTGCTCCGGATTGCGCAGGAGGTTCTGGCTAAAAATTCCGGCAGGGAAAAGGACAAGCCCAATAAGTAGACCAAATTCTGCTTTCCTCATTTTTTATTTTTAGTAATGATTTCTATTAAAGTTCAACCTTACACAAGGAACCACTTAAGGTTATCCTTGAATATTTCAGATCCAATGAACTGCTGCCATCTGTAAATTTTATTCTTTTCTCCATGTCGTTAATCTCCGGTTCTTTAGGTAATCCGTGGATCCGGACCAGGGTTATGCCCAGCGAGTTGTTAAATCCTGTGAGGCAGGGAAGATCCCTGATACGGAGAGATCCCGCTTCATTTCCGGCCGAAAAGATTACCCGGTGAAAAACGCTGCGATCATCAAGAATTTCGATTTCGAGAGGCTCAAATATTCTGATAATCAGCGGATTATTGGCTGAATTAATTTCGATCCTGAAACCGGGCATGGCATGGAACTGTTCAATTTCCTGTTTTTTCCTGTCCTGCCATGAGTTAAAATCCTTTTTGGTTTCAGTTGTGAGGCTTTCAGTCTCCTGGGTTGTGAAGCGCCTGGACTCAGCAGGCAATTCTCCGATCGTTTGGCTCAATATGTCTTCAAGATAAAGCGCATCATTGTTTTCGAGAACCGATTTCCATCCGGGATTCAGCTTATCGAGGATCATGGCTATCCAGCGGCCCTCAACATAACCCAGATCCCGCACGCCCGCAGGGGCAATTCCATCGGTTATTTCCGATGCATTCAGCGGATCGAGTCCCCGGGCAGTTTTTTCGATGTAATCCGATAATCCTTCCGTTCGCTGGAGCTCCGGTTCATACAGTCTGAAGGCCGGAGGCAGGCTGCTCATTCTCTGGTCCCGGTATTTCAGCGCCTCTTTGACCCATCCGCAGATATCCTCCGGTTTCTCAGATGTGACAGCCCGTTTGAATGCCTCTTTTTCAATTCGTCGCAGGAACAGGGCATCCGGAGTTTCTTCCGGATACAGCAGCAGAAGTCCGTCATTCGGTACCCAACGGGGGTGCTTGCTGCGGGAATATATGTGAAACTGCTCGTGAATGATAATTCCGGCCAGATCTTTTGCCCTGTATTTTTCACCCGTTCTGCGGGCATAACTGCTGAAAATGCTGGTGGCTACCCATGTGTCGCCCATCCTGACAATTGAATTCCCCCATACCAGCGGATGCTGTCCGGAGAACCGGTAAACACCCGCGTGTTCCTGAACCTCTGAAAATCCATCCGGCATTGATTTCGAATGGAAAAGCCAGGTGTTGATGCTGTCAAATACCAAAACCGGGATTTCAGTAGTTCTGAAGTTGGGCCAAAGAGAAGCGTTGGTTTGATCATTAACTATTTCCAACACTTTAAAGACATCCTCAACGGGTTGTGAAACCTGCATCAGAATTACTGATAATATGAAAATTATTTTTTTCATTTTCTTTTCATTTTTTCATGAAGAATAAAGTTTTTGTAATATTCCCGTTATCAGTCTGCAGATTAAATCCTTCTATTCGGCCGTTTTCTCCCCGGGTAAATGCAACCTCCCGGAACCAGTATTTATTCGATACGTAAATGTTCGGTTCCACCCATGATAATATAACATCTTCATTCAGAAGACTCTGGGACATTAACTGATTATCTGTTATCCTGATGAAATAGGTGGTATTAAGCTCTTCCGAATAATATTCCCCAAGCAATTCCCCGACTTCTGTTTTATTTCGAATCAGAGGATAAATCCGGGTAAAAATGTATTCTTTTCCTTCCAGGTTTGCGATTACTTTTGTGCTCTCTCCCTTTTCATCACATTGAAATTCATACTTGTTATCAGCACCCACAATGAAAAACTTGCGCTCAGTTTCCGCATATAAACGGTTGTTTCTGGCCCGTGAAGTATGGAAAATTAAATTCTCCGGTGTGCGCCTGACTTTAGCAAATTGATAGATGTAATTTCCTTCATTAATTTTATTCACATATTCTCCTGTATACGTATCAAGAATTTCTTTTTTAACACTCATTTTTGGTTTATCGGCATTTATAGGGATTCCCGATTCCAGCCCAGTTTCGGCATCAATATTGAATAGCGCTTCGAGAAAAGGATTTGTAACCTGTGCTTCCAAAGGATCCCTGTTGCTGATCAGAATAATTCCTGCTTTTTCCTCGGGAAAGCAAATAATATCGCTCAGGAATCCAGCCCACGATCCACCATGCCGCAGATATTTGTGACCATTCCACAAGCCCGTTTCAAGTCCGAAATTATAGGCAATTCTTTCACCATTATTTAACTGAGCAGGTTCGGTCATTATACCAAATATCTCTCTCCCACCAATGTTCTGAGTTATTAAATTCATAGCCCATTTGGTCATATCATCCAGTGAGGAGAATAGCGAACTGGATCCTGCTGCTGACAGGTTATCCGGAATATTCTGGTAAACTCCGTCACTATTCCTGATATAGCAGCTGGCCCTGGACTCAATGATTTCACCCGGATTTTTCAGGTATCGGGTTGATTCCATCCCCAATGGAATAAGGATATTCTGCTGGATCCAATCCGGGAAATATGCACCGCTAGCTTTTGATAGGATGTGGGCCAATAGAAAGTAACCGGAATTGCTGTAAAGATGCTGATCCCCCGGATTAAAATTCAAACTTTTCTGGTTAAAAATAAGTTTCATGAGGTATTCATCTGATATCACATCACCGTCATGATGACCGGATAGTTTCAGGAGAGGAACAAAGTCGCGGATACCGCTTGTATGGCCCAAAAGCTGGCCGACAGTTATTTTAACGCCATAATCCGGCATTTCCGGTAAATACTTTCTTATATCATCATCAAGTGATAGGATTCCGTCTGAAATTAATCTGGCAAAAGCAAAACCGGTAAATTGTTTAGATATAGAGGCAAAATCACATATTGTTGAAGTTGTAAATGGAACAGAGTTTTCAACATCAGCAAAACCGTATGCCTTTTTGCATATAACCATACCGTTGTCAATGATTGCAAATCCAAATCCTCCTGCGATTTTTGGGTCATTTTTAGCGTAGAGACTGTCAAAGGTTTTAATTCTCAATTCGATTGCGGAATTATTCAGTCCTGCAATTGGAAGTGAGATCGAATTATTCTCTTGCCCCTGTGATGAGCTAGCGAGTGAAAAAAATAATACAATCGTTAATAATGGCTTGATAGTATTCATCCTGAGATCTATTTATTATTTTGATCGAACCATTTCAGGTAGTCATACACAGCGTCATTAAATAATTTGGGTTGTTCAATCGGAACCAGATGCCCGGAGCTGGGAATGATTCTTTTGGATGAGCCTTCAATACCGGCATGAATGACGCCTGAATGCGCATGCACATCGGGAATGTCAAATTCGCCAACCATGATGAGTGTCGGGACACTTATTTCCGATAGAAAACCAACAGCCCTCCGTTCGGCGGGTTTTAACGGGATGCCTCCACCACGGTCTTCTTTTGGATAGTCCTTCATCCATTCCCAAACCCGTTCTTTTGCCCTGACATTATCCTGATAAATCTCGTAAGGATCATCCCATATGAAATAGCGTACCACTTTCTGCTGATCGGAGCGTTCCGAAACCGGGATCATGTGGCCGCCCCGGGTTGCCATGTGGGCAGAATAACCATATCCGCCGACAACCGCGCCGACCAATACTAATCCACGAACTTTTTCAGGATATTTCAGCGTAAAATCAATGGCCAGTCCACCACCTGAGGACATCCCAAAAATGATAGCCTTGTCAATTTTCAACTGGATGAATACCTGGTTCAGATCATCGATGTGGGAGTAGGGTGCTTTGGGATCGGTGGATTTACCATAAGCCCGGCGATCGTACCTGACAACACGGTAGTTTTTTGCAAGCCATTGAAATTGCTCATCCCAGATGGAACAAGGAACCATTCCGTCGTGCAACAGGACAATCGCAGAGCCCTTACCGGCCATTTCGTAGTAAAGTTTTCCTCCATCCACTACAACATAACCGGAATCGACAGGAATCGAATTGCCTGTTTCTGAATTCTGCGATACCAAACTTGCCACCGGGATTACCAGCAAGCAAAAAGCCAGAATCATTCTTTTCATGTTATTTTGTTTAAAGTACTCTTCCTGTTTTTAGCCATTTAGCCCAGTCGGGCCGGTTGTTCTTGGCAGCACAACTGACTGCCTTATTAAAATCGTAGGGTATGGAAACCTGTTCCACCATAAAGTCATGATCACTCAGATCTGCAATACAATACTGAGCATGGTTGGTGAAATTCTCAACCTTGTGATAAACCGGAAAATTGTCGTCGAAAGCCGGACAACCGATGCTCCCCGGATTAATGATCGTATGGTCGGGAGTCTGTACCAACCTGCGGATGTGACTGTGGCCGCACAAAACGATATTCTGTTTTATTCCCTGTAACCATTCATCAATCCGGGTCGGTTCATTAAGGGAAAGGCAGCCGTCGTCGATTCTTTCGGCTAAATAGGTGGAATCGGAATCCGGTGTTCCATGGCACAGGTAAATGCGGCAGTCAAGAATTGTCGTCTTGGGCAGGGATATCAACCAATCATGGGCTTCCTCATTTAATTTCCTGATCACAAACCCCATGGTGCCGGCAGGATAATCTTTATCGAAATACTCAGTGATTAGCCGGTCCTCATTTCCGGATATGCTTCTGATATTGTATGATTTTATCAGTTTAAAGGTTTCCTTTGGATTAAGCGGACCATACAGGCTGTCGCCCAGGTTGATGAGCAGATCGGGCTTCCTGCGTTCAATATCTTTCAGCACTTTCGATAAAGCCCAGGAATTACCGTGTATATCTGATAAGACAGCGATTTTCATGATTAATTACCTGCTCCCAGGCTTTGCTTTTTGCATATCAGTTTCCGATTTGGTAGGGTAAAGGTAACCAGGCTCTTCCCTAACTTCTGTCGAAAACCTGTCTCAAAACCGGTTCGAAACTGATGCAAACCATAAGTGGGTAAAATTCATCTGTGACTGCGGTATTTCTATCTTTGTCTGATCAACCCTCGAATTCTATCCTATGAAAAAAAGTATTATCCTGATGTCCATCCTGTTGGGAATGTCTTGTCTGGCTTTTGCCGGAAAGGCAAAATCTAAAGAGTATGTTATATTTTCTCCCGACCTGAAACTGAAGGCAGTTGTCCGAGTGGACAGCACCATCAGGATTGAACTCCTGCGGAACGGCGCGTGGCTTATGTCCACCGGGCCTATCGGAATAAAGCTGGCTGACGGAACGGACATCGGGGTAAATCCGGTAGTTAAGAAAGTCGCTGAAGTTAAGGTGGATGAGGTGATCAGGCCTGAAATCCGCGAAAAATCGGAAACCATCAGGGATCAGTACCATGAAATGAAGCTGATGTTTAAGCCTGATTACAGCATCGAATTGCGGATGTATAACGAAGGGCTGGCTTATCGCCTGGTCCTCAGCCGGCCTGGTGATGTGGTGATTGAGAAGGAGCTTGCCGGGTACCGGTTCGACGGAAAGGATTCAGTTTGCCTGGCTTTTGAAAAGAGTTTTTATACGGCGTACGAAACGCCCTATGTGAATAAAACCATCGGAACCCTTGAGCCCGGCGATCGCTTTTTCCTGCCGGTATTGGTTCATAAACCCGATGGAACCGGTCTTTGGCTCGGGGAATCCAATATCCGGGATTATCCCGGCCTTTGGCTTGAAAAAACGGCAGGGAATACCGTTAGCAGTGTTTTTCCCGGATATCCGCTTCGTGTAAAGGGAGCGGGGAGTCCCTATGGTCAGACGGAAGTGCTCGAGTATGCCCCGTATATCGCAAAAACCAAGGGAACCCGTACGCTTCCCTGGCGCATCATCGGGGTTTCCTCAACCGACGCCGACCTGATCAATAACCAGATGGTTTACCTGTTGGCCGATCCGTGCGAGATAGCCGATCCGTCCTGGATCAAACCCGGCTGGGTGATCCTCGACTGGTGGGCGCGGAGGAACATCTTCGGTGTTGATTTCAAGGCCGGTATCAATACTGAAACGGCAAAGTATTTCATCGATTTCTGTTCTAAGTATGGGATCACCTATTACCTGTTCGATGATGGCTGGTCGGATCTCGGGAATATATTGAAGATAAGGCCGGGACTCGATATGGATCAGGTGATGGCCTATGCGAAAAAGAAAAATGTGAAGATTCTCCTGTGGCTGGCTTCGTCGACACTCGAAAAGCAGATGACAGAAGCCCTGGATCTCTATGAGAAGTGGGGCGTGGCTGGCATCAAGGTCGATTTCATGAACCGCGACGACCAGCTGATGATGAACTTTTATGAGCAGGTGATACGTGAGGCTGCCAAACGCCACATGGTGGTGAACCTGCACGGTACCTGCAAGTCAACGGGGCTCCGGAGGACCTACCCGAACCTGCTGACCCAGGAGGGGCTGATCGAATTTGAATTTTCCGGCTGCTCCGACTGGGATAATCCGGATCATCACAACACACTGCCCTTCCTGCGGAATGTGGCCGGTCCGATGGATTACATTCCCGGAACCTTTAACAACGTGGTAAAAAAGGACTTCAGGATTGTGGCTGATTATCCGATCGGAATGGGTACCCGTGCACATTTTATTGCCATGGCTGTAACCACCATGAGCCCGATGCAGATGATCCCCGATGCGCCTTCGGATTATGAGCGGGAGCCTGAGTGTGCCAGGTTTCTGCTCAACATACCGGTTGTATGGGATGAAACCCGGGTTTTTGAGGCTAAAATGGGTGATTACGTTGTCCTGGGCCGCCGCAGCGGGAAGGACTGGTACCTGGCTGCCACCACCGACTGGACCCCGCGCGATTTCACGCTGGATTTCAGTTTCCTGCCTGAAGGGACCTTCTCACTGGAGTTGATCCGCGATGGGATCAATGCCGATATCCGGGCCATTGATTACAAAATGGAAACCATTAAAATCGACCGTACCACGAAACTGAAGGTTCATTTGGCGCCCGGCGGTGGTTGGGTGGGACGCATTCGATAGGGACGCATTTATGCGTCCTGGTTTTCCCGTTTTTATCCACAAAGGTTCACAAATGGCACACAAATTCTCACAAATAGTACGGTGGTGGCCCTTACCACAGTATAATTTGTGAACATTTGTGTGAAACTCTTATTCCATTTGGTTGCCAGTTGCCGGTTACCGGTTACCGGTTAAGGGAGCCAGAACTTGGGTACCAATAACTACGGATTATAGCATGAAACAGTTATATTTTATACGCCTGCAGGAAATTACCGTGCCTTACATACAATTTCCCGTCATGGATCACAGGATGCGCAAAATGTTCTTTGGCGCCCTTGGTGATTCTGAATTTGCTGATGATGTCCATATTTAGAGGATCGGCGTTTATGAGCATCACCTCCCCGCGGAAATTGTAGTAGTAGAGCATCCCGTCGGCGGCAATCACGCATCCGCTGGCGGTCTTCAATTCCTTAACCAGGGTGCCGGTTGTTGCATTGAGGCTCATGAATCCGGGTTTGGCCGACCCGCAGCCATACAGGTAATCGCCGAGTTTTACGAATCCATTCATATAGCTGTCGAATTCCTTGTTACGCCATATCTCTTTTATTGTGCTCCCGTCAGGAGAGAGCTCCAGTTTCACCGCGCAGTTCCCGTCGCCCGCCACATAATAGATGAATCCCTTCTCGAACAAAACCGCATTGGCATGCGTATCTCCCGTTCCCGGCTTTCGATCGGCCACGGGGGTATTGTCCTGCTCATGTGCCCAAAGCAGCTGTCCTGTTTTGGTATCAAGGCCCAGCATCTCATAGGCTGTGAAAGTCACCAGCACTTTCCGTTTCTTCAACTTAATGATCTTGGTCTGGTTATAACCGGGGCGCTCGCCATGACCCTTGTTCGTCCAGATGAGGTCACCGGTAAACCGGTTCAGGGCTACCACGTTATTTTCTTTTCCCCCGGGCGTGCAAAAGACCCTGTCACCATCAACCGAAAGGGCCTCGGAAAAGCCGAAAAGCGGATACTCTCCGTGCAGGTCATCGATCATGCTTTTTGACCATTTCTTCTCTCCGGTGTTCTTGTTAAAACAGTAAATATTTCCCATCCCCGAGGTGACGTAAACCAGGTCGCCGGCGATCGTAGGGGCGCACCGCGATCCATTGTAATTCTTCACCCACTCTTTGCCATAGTCTTTCTTCCATAACAGCTTTCCATCAAGGTCGAACGCAAAAAGCCACGCAAGACTATCGGCCTCACCCATGATGTACATTTTGTCATCAGTAAAAACCGGGGAGCCATATCCGTTTCCCACCCCTTCAAATTCCCAAACCATCTCCGGGCCCTCGGCAGGCCACTGTTTCAGCAGTCCTTTATCGGGATAAATTCCCTCCCTGTTTACCCCCCTCCACTCGAAGATTTTCGGGTTTTGAGTGAAGGCCTGAACAGTGAAGAGCAGCATGGCTGCAACGAAGAGGGTTGATAAACGGTTTTTCATGGGTAAATCTGGTTTACAGGGATTATTTTAATCTGATTAGACGATTTTTGCGGCGAAAATTACGGGTTATACTAAATTGATTTCATGTTTAAGGATTAATGGTGATCTTATAGGTTTCGATGGCATTGTGTCCGATGCGCAAAACCATTGAATTATTGGTGACAGGAATCTCCACCGGGTTTTCTTCAATCATATCGGTTTTCCAGGCTTTGTTGATTTTAAAGGGGAAGCTGACGGTTACCTCGGTATCTTTGCCCTCCATTTCATAGAGCCGGAGCGTATAGCTGTTCTCGGTATCGGTTTTCTTAAAGGTGCTCACAATTACGTTTTTCTGATTAACCTGCAGAAAACTGTGGGATTCCGGCAGGCCATTGGCTGAGGCTATCCGTTCGCCGCAGACGGCTAATAGGGGCTGGTTTCCGGCCGATCCGGCATGATAGGCGCTCTTCCAGTCGCCTTTTGCCGAGGTGATGGAGAACCTGAAATGATGGTCGCCCGGGTCGAGAAACCAGTTGCCCAACCCGTGGCAGCTGCGGCGGCTGGCCAGCAAAACGGGCTGAAGAACCGGATAGCTCACCGGATTGGTGGTAGGATCGACATAGTCGAAACCCATCACATCGGAAGAGATCATCACGATCCCCGTGGAATCATAGCCGGCAAACCAATTCTGGATTTCGCGGGGTCTGACCAGGTTGTAAGGCTGATTGTAATCCACCCCGGGATAGGAGAAGCCGGCCGCTCCTTTCGGTTCGTCCTTGCCAACCTCCACGGCAGCCATGGTTCCTTCATACACCACTTTGCCATTCTTCAGGTTCAGCGGGAAAGCAAGGCGGAATTCACGGTAGATGGTTCCGTCCCAACCGAGCAGGTCGGTTTCCACGTCGATCTGTTTAATATCGGAATAGAGAATAACCCGCAGCCTGGCCGTGCAATGGCTGAAAGCCTGCGAAGTTTCCCAGACCGACCGTATCTTGCCGGCTTCAATGCAGTTCCAGTTGGCCTCGGTATCACTGAGCCTGGCGAATCCCTGCATGTCGGGCTGCTGGATTGCCGTGAATTCCCCCGCGCCAAGCCCCTCGGAATGCATGGTAAAGAGCTCGGCACCAAGGAATTTATCGGTGTTCAGAAGCTCTTTTTTCAGCTGCTTGTCGAAGATCGACCGGATGCCTCCCTTGCCCAGAACGATCTTGTAATCCGATGTTTCCAGGAACCCTTTCGGGATGGAGTTGTCGATATCCTTCGCGTCTTTCGGCACCAGATAGTAGGTTCTGTATCCCATCGCCGGAACATCCCTTGCTACAAAAATGAAATTATAACCCTCGGCGGGCTCAGGCTTGTCGGATGGCAGGCTGATGGATTGCTTAGGTACTTCGTTCCCCTGATCATCAACCAGCTTGAAATTCAGATCGGTTTTGTTGTAGACATACGATTTTCCCATCGCATTAAACGAAGCCTTCACCACATCGGTTCTCGACCAGGACAGAGTATTGTATACCACCACCGGGTAACCGGTATTTTTAAACCCGATTTTTGCCATGATGGAGGTGAGGCTGGTACTCCGGATGCCGGCTGCTTCCCCGCGCGCAAACAGGAACTTGGAAAAGAAGGTGCTGTCGGTGATGGCGCCTCGCTGTCCGCCCCAGCCATGATCGGGATAAATGGCTTCCTTCCAGGCTGCCCACAGGCGACCTGTAATATCAGGGTTAACGGAATTCTGAAGGATCGAATTGAATGACGAGAACTCCTCCGCCTCGGTAAGCATCCGCCATGCGTCGCGTCCGGCTTCAAGCGTCTGATGATGGCTCGGGCCGGTTTTATAGAACCAGACGTTTGGCCGTTCGCCAATGGTGGGTTCGAGCTTCAGCTTACCTTTCCCGATTTCCGACATGAAGGTTTCAATCGTGGAATATTTCATAACCGGCATATTGAATTTTCCGGCTATGTTCTTATTCCAGTTGATTATAAAATCATTCATATCCACGGGTTTGATGGCATCGGTCGAAAGGATGAAGCAGATATGCGGCGGGATATTGTGAAGCTTGTAGTATTTGGCCAATACGTCGAATTTCGTTTTCAGGAGTTTGTACACTTCATTAATGTCGCGCGTACCCTGCATATTATTGATAAACAGCAGGTTGACCATATTAGTATAGTGTCCGGGAGAGTAGGTTAATATCCCGGTGCCGTCGGGACTCTGCCAGTTGTAGAATCCTTCGCTCATGCGGCTTACCGACATGTAATCAATGCCCGATTTCTTCAGGATCTGTGGCATCTGGATTGACCTCGACGGCACATCCGGGTTCCAGTATATCCTCGAATCACAGCCCGGGAAAATCTCGTGGAGGTATTTCCGCCCGAAGTAGGTCTGGCGGATCAGCGCCTCCCCGGAATACATGTTTTCATAGGGCTGGATATAGGTGCCGCCCCATTCAAACTTTCCCTCGCGGGTCAGTTTCTCAAGGAGCGGTTTTTGGTCGGGATGAAGCGACAGATACTCCTCCAGGTTCAGCACCTGTTCAACCGAAAAGGTGTAATCGGGATTACCTTTCATCAGCGCGATTGCCGGCGCGATCATCATGGTATCCCGCTGCATCTTGCAGTTTTCCGGTGAATCCATCCAGGCGATATCCTGGTGGCTCGAGGGGACGATATGGATAACGCCCTTTGAGAAATAAGAAGAGTTCTGTGCCGGTACGGTGGCTGAGAAAATGAGAAAGCAGAGCAGGAGGGAGAGTTTCGTTTTCATGGGTCGGGTTTTGGAATCAGGAAATAAAAATAGGGAAATGATGGGATATTTTTTGTGGGGGTGAATGATGTCGCAATGCCGTAGGGGCGGACCCGCGGTCCGCCCGGATGATATAGGCGGACCCATGGTCCGCCAAAATGACGGGAGGCCTCAAAGGGCCTCCCGTACGGATCTCGCCAATTCGAATGATGTGGTCATAATAGCTTCGATGCCATAGCTTTAAATATCCCTTGCCCGGAAAATTTGCTTTCATATAGCGAAAATATTCATTGGTCGTCCAGGTCTTGTACCAATGAATGATCTGTGGTACGTAGGGGGCGGCCTTAGCGCCACCCCCTATTCCCTTCAAAGGATCGGCTCTGTCCTTCCAGCGTGAGAATTCCGTGCATATGATTTGGCATTACAATGAAATCTCCTAAAGTCACACCCGGAAACCTTTCCGGAATTTTATGCCACCAGGTTTCCCCAATAATTCCAAGTGTTCCCTTAACCATCTTGCCATCCTTGATATAGCCGAACAAAGCCTTGTTTTCAAACGCACAAATTGTAATAAAATAGTCCCCCTTTGTTGAGTAATCGAAATGCTCCTTTCGGATCCGTTTTCGCTGAATAAACTGATTCTTCATTTGCCTGTAATCCATTTCTGATATAGATGCAGAAACCCCTTGCAAATGGAGGACCCCACCCGTAAAATGGTGATAATGCCATGGAATTTGTATCTTTAATTCTTTAACCAATTGACAAACAACATGAAAAGAACAATTCTCTTTATTCTGATAATGAGCGCAGTAACGCTGCCAGCCTTATCGCAGACCGGCAAAGGATTTGGAGGGCTCGGATTTTATTACCCGGGCTATCAAGGAATTATGCCAAAAAGTCTTGGCACAATCCTGCCCGATTCTTATCCCGATGCCGGCTTCGGACCTCTCATGCAGTCGGGCGGTGGATATGTGGTTTTTTACAATATCCTGTTTGGCGCCGAAGGTGGCGACTACACCGGCGGAACTTTTACCAAGGATGGCCGGCAGCTCGACCTTACAGGGGAATTTGGCGGGTTCAAGCTTGGATATATCGTCTATCATAAGGAGGCCTGGATGATATACCCTTTTGCGATGTACGGCACCTCTAACATGGATCTTTTTATTCACCAAACGCCAGATGAACAGGCCTTTAACGACATTTTAAATAATCCATCCCTCTCAACACACCTCTCGTATGAGGCTTCCGTGGTATCGCTCGGGGCAGGATTCACCTATGCCGTGCTAGGCAGCCGGAACAAAGATATTTCCAGCGGCTTCATGGTAGGCCTGGAAGCCGGATACCAGCTTCCGGTCTCAAAGGGTGCCTGGACATACGACAACGGCAAGGTACTCGACGGCCCTGAGATGAGCTTCCAGGGATTCTTTGTCAGGCTGGCGATCGGCGGCGGCGGCATCTCCTATCGGGCAAAAAAATAATTTTTCTTCATCCTATGGAAAGACGAGACTACATCCTCGACGAGATACGGAAGTTCGGCCAGATGGTGCTGGGGCTGATGGGTAAACTCCAGCGCCTGAAGGAGAATGCCCTTTACCATACCGCCTATTCGATGGCCGATCAGGAGTTTGAATCGGAGGCTGGTTTCAGCCTTCGGATGCTCAGCGAAATGGATCGTGAGAACCTGGAGGCATTCCTCAGGAACCATCCCGAATTGTCGGTGGAAAACCTGGAACTTCTGGCCGACCTGATGATTGAGATTTCCGATGATCCGGGCTGCAACCAGAAAAATTTTCTGTCAGTTGCCAGGATCCTTATTGAAATGGCAACTGAACGTGACAAAACCTGGTCGGCAGAACGAATCGGGAAGCTTGCTTTTATTGAGGGAAAGCAACTGGCCGTTTGAATGATCAGTTCCAGGGAAGGTCTAAAAACCTGACCGTTCCGGATCTGCTCACGTTAACCAGCAGGCTCTGATACGGCTTGAATACCAGATCAACCGGAATGGTTTTCCCGGAAAAGTTAATGCTGATTTTTTTCGTCAGTGTCTCTGCCGTGTCGGCCTGGCCGTAACGGACCGGGTATTTAAACTCTTTGGCAACCGGGTGGGCGAAGAAGATATACATCTCTTTGCCATCCTGACGTGCCCAGAACCATGGCATATCCGCACCTTCCACCAGGGGTCTGCCAGGCACCACACGATGCCAGTCGGGCGAACTCAACTCCTTCAGCCTTTTCACCAAACTGCCAAACTCCGGATGCTTAACATAGCCGGCCTCCTCAGGCACCTGTTTCAGGCAAACCTTCATACCCCCTTCCGCCAGTGACACCATGGTCCTCAAAACTTCATAATCCAGATATTTGGAATCGACGTACAGTGCCGAAAACTTGCAATTCCCTACCGTCAGGACCGATGACCGATGACCGACGACCGTAGTTGACTTTCGTCCGTCCTCCGTCGTCTTTCGTCCGTCCTCCGTCATCTGTCGTCCGTCCTTCAGAAACTCCCCGTTAATCCACACCGGCTGCCACCCCCTGATCTCCTCCGGAACCTCCAGGTACCTGAATTCATATTCTCCCCATGCCCACGGCAGCTGCTTCTCTTTCGGCATCTCACCGGCGATCCATGCATCCTCGGCCGGCAGGTAGATTGCAACATCGGAATACGATTTTCCTTTTCTCATATAGCCCGACAGAGTTTCGAGGTATTGGTTGAATGCTGGTATCTCTTTCGATAAAGCACCCGCTTTTCCAACATGCACGGTAGCATAAAAGGAGATCGTATCGGATCCCTTGGTATTGAATGGCATCCCGTGCCAGACTATTTGGTTGAGACCATGTGCAAACAGCGCATCGGCAACGATTTTCAAATCGGTGACCTTCTCTTCGCGCATGTGCTCCCGCGGCCAGCCATACAGGCAGGTAAAGGTTTCCGCGGATACGATGTTCTTGCCGGCCAATGCGGCGGCCGATGCAACGATCCGGGTAAAATAGGGTTCATAGAGCATTGCCTCCGACTCCGGAACATCCAGCGAGGCATAGGATGAGATGATGTCGGTGGGCGACCCTGAGCACTGACCGCGACTGAAGCCGCCCAATTCATGCGCCTTTTCAGTAAATGGCATGTAGAAGTTCTTGATAATCAGGTCCGATATCAATTTCATATAATCATACCGCTGCCCGGCATAGTCGGCCGACAGGATATCGGATTGCATGCAGGTGGTGATATCATATCCGTATCGGGCCATGAATATTGAGTCGAATCCTGTCGTCCAGAGGTTATGTGTTTCCACTTCCCAGGAATCCACAAAAATCCCAGAGGGTCTCCCTGTTTTCATGGCCGGTTCCAACGCCTTTCCGGTACGGCCGGCATAATTCAGGAAGGCCTCTTTATTCAGATGATCGAGCACCAGCCCCTTTTTCGGATACTCCCAGGAGCCTGAGATCCATTGCCTGAACTCCGGATGCCCGAACTCCTTCGAGCTCTCTTCCGGCTTAACAAGGAGATCTCCGAACGGCCACAGAGAACCAAAGGTAAAATCCACACTGAGACCCAGAGAGTCGGCATACTCCTTACAATACCTCACCACGTCTCCCCACTCCTCGCTAAGCCACAGTTGTTTGGGTGTTGTATTCACAGTATCCCGCTGCATACGGTTCAGGGGATAGACCCAGGCCACCTCAACCCCGCCAAATCCGTTGGCCTTCAACCATTCGAGCTGATCCGCCACATCCGCCTTTTTTATCTCTGAGGCAAACCACCACCAGCGTGTTAATGGTTTCGATGAGGTATAGTGATCCTGTACAGGATTTTCGCAGGAAACCATTAACAAAAGGCAAAAGATAAAAGGCGAAAGGCGAAAGAAAGACTTAAGAGGAAAGAAAGTAAGAATTGGTCTGGGTTTCATGGCCTGGTATTTTTTATTAAAGATAGGTTTTTCCGGCTTTCCCTATGTCCCTATGCCCCTATGCCCCTATGCCCCTATGCCCCTATGCCCCCATGCCCTTGTGCCCTTTTTTCCTACCTTTGCCCCACCATGGATGCCATTCTTAGTCAGTTACGCGAACAATTCCATCTGCCACTGCAGAACCCGGTGCTGGTGTTTGCACTGATTCTGCTGATCATCCTGCTGGCGCCAATTCTTCTCAAGAAGTTACGGGTGCCGGGGATTATCGGACTGATTCTGGCAGGTGTACTCTTCGGCCCCCACGGTCTTAATCTGCTGGCAAAAAACTCTGCCATCGATCTCTTTTCAACAATCGGGCTCCTTTACATCATGTTCATTGCCGGGCTGGAACTTGAGCTTCATGAGTTTAAAAAATACCGGTATCATAGCATCGGATTTGGCTTCCTGACGTTCATCATGCCGATGGCACTCGGTTTTCCGGCTGCGTATTTTATTCTGGGTTATAATTTCACGGCAAGCTTGATGATAGGGACCCTTTTTGCCACCCAAACGATGATTGCTTACCCGATCGTCACAAAATTCGGGATCTCAAGAAATAAGGCCGTCGCCATAACGGTTGGCGGGACGATACTAACCGATACCGGAGTGCTGCTGCTGCTGGCCGTTATCACCGGCGTGCATGCAGGCAGCCTGGAAGCCGGGTTCTGGATCAAAATGATTATTTCGGTAATCTTTTTACTGGCTGTCATGTTCCTGGTTATTCCACGGATCGCTCAATGGTTCTTTCGTCGACTTGAGGGTGAAAAAACTTCCCACTACATTTTTGTCCTTTCCATCGTTTTCCTTGCCGCTTTTATTTCACAGATAGCCGGACTTGAGCCCATTATCGGGGCATTCATCGCCGGTCTGGCCCTGAATAAAATTGTTCCCCAATCATCCGTCCTGATGAACCGGATTCAATTTGTCGGGAATGCACTTTTTATTCCTTTTTTCCTGATCAGCGTTGGAATGCTAGTCGACCTTCGCGTTCTACTTCAGGGACCGAAAGCGCTCTGGATAGCTTTTGTATTATTAATCACTGCATTGGTTGGGAAGTATGTTGCCGCCCGTCTGACTCAATGGATTTTCGGATATTCAAGAAACCAGGGTCTCCTGATTTTTGGCCTGAGTGCTTCGCATGCGGCTGCCGCAATGGCTGTTATCCTGGTCGGTTACAAGGCTGGAATTATTGATGAAAATATTCTAAATGGAACCATTATTCTGATACTGGTTTCCTGCCTTGTTGCCTCCATTGCGACGGAAGCAGCCTCGAAAAGGATTGTCATGGAATCAGAACCTGGCGGTGCACTCTCCGAAGAGCAGCCAGCCGGTTATGAGTCCATTATTCTGCCGGTGGCAAACCTTAAGAATCTGGAAAGAATTCTTGAGTTTTCCTTTTTTATCCGGGATAAGAGAAGCAAGGAACCGATCCGTGTTCTGAACCTGATTGATCCCGGCTCAAATGCCGATCTTAAACTCACCCAGGTGAGCCAGGAAGTTGACAAGGTTATGGCAAACCTGGCTTTATCCGATTTTCACGTTCTCCCGGTGGTGGCAGCCGAACAGAATATTGCGGCCGGTATCAACCGGATCAGCAGGGAATTTGAAGTAACCACCATCGTGATGGGTTGGCCGACAAAAGAATCTTTCTCCGACCGCCTATTCGGTCAGAAGACGGATCATATCCTAGAGAGCAGCGGACAAGCCATACTGGTTTGTCGCCTGATGAATCCGCTTAACTCCTTTAGCAGAATTGTGCTGTTCAGCCCGCCATTCAGCGAGAAGGAACAGGGCTTTGAGTACCTTATTACCAAAATCACCACTCTGGCCGTTGAAATCAACCTGCCGGTACACCTGTATTGCGATTCCAAAACTCAGGAGGCAGTCGCTGTGCTGTTGGATAAAATCAACAGAAAGCCCCTGTTTAAGAATTATGAAGTCCAAAATTGGAATGAATTTCTCCTGATGATTAACAAGCTCGCGGAAAAGGATCTGGCTATTATTTTCTCGGCCAGAAAAGGTTCCGTTTCCCATCACTCCCAGATGGACCAGATTTTCGACCGCTTTAATACAGTCTGCCCCGATCGGACGGTCGTAATAACATACCCCAAGGTTAATCTCGGGAATGACAAGTACGACAAATACCGCGATTTTTATGCTGAACCTCTCACTCGCACTGCCGAGACGTTTCGCAACATCCAGCGGGGGATGGAGAAGATGATACACAAGGCGGAGTAGTATGTGGGTCTTCCGTCTCCCGTCTTTTTCCCTATATTTGATTCTATGACCCAACAAACCCCTAAAGTTGCCATCATCGGCGCCGGGATCGGTGGACTGGCCACGGCCATTCGCCTTGTGGCGAAGGGTTTTGTAGTGGATGTGTTTGAAAAAGAGTCACAACCCGGAGGCAAACTGATGGAGATCAGGAAGGATGGCTTCCGGTTTGATCTGGGCCCGTCATTGTTCACCCAGCCCGAAAGGGTTGAAGAGCTTTTTACCCTGATGGGCGAAAGGACTTCCGATCATTTCCGCTATAGGCGCCTGACCAACATCTGCCGGTATTTCTGGCCCGACGGCACCCGTCTCAACGCAGACGCAGATCCGGATGAATTTGCCTATGAAGTGCGGCGCGTCCTCCATATCGAACCTCACAAAACCTCACAATACCTTAACCAGGCCCAACGGTTGTATGATCTTGCAGCTCCGCTTCTTCTGAACCGCCCATTCCCGACGGTTGAGGCCCTGATGAGTCCGGCCGGTCAGAAAATCGGCAGGAATCCCTGGATACTCGACCCCTTTGTTACCCTGCACCACCGGAATCAGAAGACCTTTACCGATCCGCGACTGGTTCAATTATTCGACCGATATGCAACCTGCAACGGGTCTGATCCGTATAAAGCCCCTGCTACACTCAAGATGATCGCGCACCTGGAGCATAACCTGGGTGCCTTCTTCCCCGACAACGGGATGTATTCGATTGTCAGGGAGCTCACTAACCTGGCCTTGCGCCATGGGGTGAGATTCCATTTCGGCACTCCGGTTGAGCGGATTAACCGATATAGCGCGAGTGGAGCAGTAACAGGAATCCGCATCGGTGCAAAGGATTTGAAATTCGATGCTGTGGTTTCCGATGTCGATATCCATACCCTGTACAACAGGGGCATGGTGGACATGGCCAAACCGCTCCTGGGCAGGAATCAGGCACTTAGTACCTCTGCCTTGATATTTTATTGGGGAGTGGCTGGTAGCTATCCCGAGCTGGATCTTTATAACATACTGTTTTCCAGTGATTACCGGGAAGAGTTCAAGTGCCTCTTCCGCAAAAAGACGCTGCCGGATGACCCTACCGTTTACATTTTCATCAGTTCGCGCGTCGTTCCCGGCGACGCAATGCCCGGTCATGAGAACTGGTTTGTCATGATCAATACGCCCGAAAACACCGGCCAGGATTGGGATACCCTGATCCGCAAATCCCGGCATACGATTCTGGATAAAATCCAGAACCTGACCCGGAATAATATCCGCCAGCAGATTGTTTTCGAACATATCGAGGACCCTCGCAGCATTGAAGTCCGAACCGGTTCCTATAACGGCGCCCTGTATGGCAACAGTTCGAACAGCCGGATGAGTGCTTTCATCCGTCACCCGAACCAACGGAGGGCTGCACCCGGACTCTGGTTCACGGGCGGAAGTGTTCACCCGGGAGGGGGGATTCCGTTTTGTCTGGCATCCGCGAAGATTGTGGCAGACAACTTAGAAGACCAGAAGACCGAGAGACCGAGAGACCGACAGACTATGAGACGATGAGACCGGGAGAGTTTAAGAAGCTTATCCCGTATACTTTTCTCTTTCTTTCGCCCCCGGGTCGAGCCCGGGGCAGGCTTTTCGCCTTTTTCTTTTTCCTTTTTCTCCATTTCTCTCCTTTGACCGCATCTAAATAGGTAACAAGGTTGCTTGATAAGTAACAAAATTGTTATCTTTATGCTCAAGGTAAAACAATTGATCCGGATGATTGAACGTAATGGCTGGGTTTGCGTTAGTACAAGGGGAAGCCATATGAAATTCGTCCATCCGGTAAAGGCCGGAATGCTAATCATTCCATTTCATTCTGATAAAACTCTGGCAAAGGGTTTTGTCAATAAAATACTTAAGAAAGCAGGGATGTTATGAAAAGAATTGTGGCCATTATAGAAAAAACGGAAACAGGCTATTGCGCTTATGTTCCCGAGTTTGATTTTTGTGGAACTGTTGGGAATTCTATGTTGGAGATCAGGACAAATCTGATTGAAGCTATTTCTTTATTCTTGGAGGATTCATCGGGGGATAAAGCCGACCGCTTAGGTGTGTACAAGGAAGCAATGGAATTCGATTTCAGAATGGATGTCAGCGATTTTTTCCAGTTGCATAACCCGGTTAAACAGTCCCTTATTGCTAAAAAAGCGGGAATTAATCCCAGTCTTTTGAGACAATATGCCCGTGGAATAAAACATCCGGGAGTTAATCAGGCTTTAAAAATTGAAAAGGCCATTCACCAGCTGGGAAGGGAGCTGCTTCAGGTCAGGTTTTAGTATCTTAACAACCTAAATCATAACTGCACAATGAGAGTAAGTCTACCCGCATCCATCGGGCTCAGCCTGGCTGCAGCCGCGCTGACCGGCTGCCAGGAGAAGAAACCTGAGAAGCCGAATATCATTTTTATCATGTCGGACGACCATGCATATCAGGCCGTTTCCGCCTACGGTCGTGGTTTGAACAGCACCCCGAATATCGACCGGATCGGCGCGGAAGGAGTTCGTTTCAACAAGGCGTTCTGCACGAATGCCCTCAGTGCACCGAGCCGCGCCGTAGTACTGACCGGTAAGTTCAGCCATCTCAACGGACTGAAGGATAACAGCGACCGTTTTGATGGCACTCAGATGACCCTGCCGAAATTGCTGAAACCCGCCGGCTACCAGACGGCCATGATTGGGAAATGGCACCTGAAATCGGACCCTGTCGGCTTTGATTTCTGGCGCATCCTGATTGACCAGGGTCCCTATTATAACCCTGATCTTAAGGATTCAACGGGCACCAAACGTTACGAAGGATATACCACCACTGTAATCGGTGACCAGGCAATCCAGTGGCTCGACAGCCGAGATCCTGACAAGCCGTTTTTCCTGATGGTTCATAACAAGGCACCCCACCGCCACTGGTGTCCGGAGCCAAAGTACTTCGGAAAATTTGCCGATGTCAAACTGCCGGTTCCTGAAAATTATTTCGATGATTATGTAAACCGGAGCAAGGCTGCCAGCGAACAGGAACTATCTGTATTAAAGGACATGACCCTGCATTATGACCTGAAAGTATTTCCACGCGAAGGTGACTCCCTCACCGGTCCCGATCCATATTGGAATGGGGAGCAAAAACGGATGACCCCGGAACAG
>Ga0154558_1096_pt3 | contig 27066 bp, 21 predicted proteins | sample RifGroF2_FD_105701 | JGI IMG/M metagenome (GOLD analysis project Ga0154558, IMG submission 105701) | Bacteroidetes bacterium GWF2_49_14 | reverse complement strand
AGACGTACGGATCAGTGCTTATGATCTGGATCTTGAACTGATTAAGAAACGTCGGAAAATCATTGATGCCGGAGAATCCGACCGCTATTTATTCCTTTTGCAATATTCATTTGGTCAAATGATGTTGGCAATCTATGATAAAGCTGATGGCAGTTTTACCCCTAATTACAATAACAAATTTGTTGACGATCTAACCGGCATGGACTCCGTCAGAATCTCTGGATCAAATGTTTATGGAAATTACCTGTACTGCCTTGTCAATGCATTTGATTTTATCCATTACTTTAACGGTCACGGTAAGGATTCCGACTTTTCACAGAACCTAAAAACCAAAGCCGTTATGAATGTCATCAGCGAAAACAGTAATCCCGTTTTGCTAAAGATCAGACTAAAAACCTTTTCAAATTGAGTCATGGAAGATACCTCCGCCCAAACTATCCGGGAAACTCTAAACAGCCAGCGCGCTTTTTTTGCTACAAATCAGACTAAAAACCTGAATTTCAGGCTTGAACAGCTCCGGAGATTCAAGGCAGCAATCAAAAAATTCGAAAAGCCGATCACCGTAGCCCTTTGGAAGGATCTTCATAAATCCGCGGAGGAGGCTTACCTGACCGAAATCAGCATGGTTATGCAGGACCTCGATAACCATATCCGGCATTTGAAACGGTGGGCAAAGCCAAAAAGGGTTCCCACACCCTTCCATCTGCTGCCATCCAGAAGCCGGATTTATTATGAACCGCTAGGGGTCGCCCTCGTTCTGGCCGCCTGGAACTACCCGTTTCAGCTCCTCATGAACCCGCTCATCGGTGCCATCTCGTCGGGCTGCTGCGCAATGCTCAAGCCATCACCCTATACTCCCCATGTGGCGGGGGTGATGGAAGAGTTGATCCGCGATACCTTCCGGCCCGATTATGTATCACTGGTCCAGGGAAGCCGAAAGGTCAACGCCATACTCTTAGAACAGCGCTTTGATTTTATCTTTTACACGGGCAGCCCCGCCGTGGGTAAAGTGGTCATGCGCGCCGCCGCGGAAAGCCTCACTCCGCTGGTCCTGGAACTGGGCGGAAAAAGCCCCTGTATTGTGGATCGGGAAGCCAACCTGGAGATTGCAGCCAAAAAAATCGCCTGGGGAAAGACCATTAACGCCGGTCAAACCTGCATCGCACCCGATTACCTGTTTGTCCACCGGTCAGTCAAGGAGGAACTCCTTGTGAAAATCATTGCACATTTTGACCGGACCTACGGCCAGGATGTCCATAAAAGTCCCTGGTACCCCCGGATCGTCAGTCATTCCGCCCTGGAGCGGCTTCAGAAACTGCTTCTTCACGGCACGATCATCTATGGAGGCCGGGTAGAACACGCCGACCGCTACATGGCGCCCACCATTATTGATGATATTCAGCCCGATTTTCCGATCATGCAGGAGGAGATCTTTGGACCGATTTTGCCGGTCCTCACCTTTGACCGAATCGAGGAGGTATACTCGTTTGTCAATTCAAGGGAAAAACCCCTGGCACTCTATTATTTCGGAAATCCATCCAGGGGAAGGGAGGTTCTGGACCACACAACTTCAGGCGGAGGATGCATAAATGATGTTCTGCTCCATATTGCCAACCACAACCTGCCCTACGGAGGTATCGGCAACAGCGGTCTGGGGCACTACCACGGACACCACAGCTTCCTGGCCTTCAGCAACTCCCGCTCCTATGTCCTGAGCCCCACATGGTTCGACTTGCCGGTTAAATACGTGCCATTCAAAGGATTTCGATGGGTTAAGAAAATCATTTAATCTCACCCTCACCATGAAGACAGCGCCACAAAACATCGATGAATATATCCTCGGATTTCCGCCGGAAATCCAGGGAATTCTGGAAGAGATCCGCGCAACCATCCGGGCAGCAGCTCCGGAGGCTACCGAAGCCATCAGCTACCAGATGCCAACCTTTAAGCTGAACGGGAACCTGGTTCATTTCGCAGGGTACAAGAACCATATCGGATTTTATCCCGTGCCCTCTGGAATAGACGCTTTTAAGGAGGAACTCTCAAAATTCAAGGGAGCCAAAGGCTCCGTGCAATTTCCGCTCGGTAAACCGATGCCCCTCGATCTCATCAGCAGAATCGTGAAATTCCGGGTTGCTGAAAACCTTGCAAAATCCACTCAAAAACCACACCTGTAGAGACGGATCATTATCCGTCTCTACGATATTCATTCTATTGTGACCTACTGTGCCTATTGTGGTTCGAAAAAAGAATATTGAATAATTGCCATGAACAACTACCCTGATTATACCGCCCGGAAAATCACCGAATCCCTCACCATCGACGGAAACCTCTCAAAAGAGATCTGGCAGAATGCCCGCTGGAGCAAGCGTTTCGCCGACATGGTCACCGGCGATCCCGGCATGTTCAATACCCAGACTGCCATCCTCTGGAGCGATACACATCTTTACATTGCCTTCAAAGCAGAGGAACCTTTTCTCGAGGCACACCTTACCGAACGCGACAGTATCATTTTCCTGGAGAGCGATCTCGAAGTCTTCATCGACGGAGGCGATTGCTACTACGAACTCGAGGTAAATGCCGCCAATACGGTATATGAGGTGTTCTTCATCTGGAAAGATGCATATACAAAAGGAAGCCGGTTCGATATCCCGATGTTCGACGTACATCAGCCGGATGCCTATACATTTGGCGGCGACTATGACCGGAGCGGCGCAACTTTCTGGAAAGGAACCAACCCGCGGGGAATCCGCTGGGCCTTTACCCGGTTCGATATGCCCGGACTGGAAACCGCCGTCCGGCTCGATGGAACCCTCAATGACAACTGTGATGTAGACAAAGGCTGGAGCCTCGAGATTGCCATCCCATGGAGCAGCCTGGAACTCCTGGCTAACAGCCGTCCATTGCCGCCGCAACCCGGCGATATCTGGACGATGTTCCTCGGCCGGTTCCAGAAACTTAACGCCGGCGGCAATGAGATCCAACCCCATCCGGCCATGGTTCTTAACAGCCACGGGATCTACGACACCCATATGCCCGATAAATGGAGCCGTGTGGAATTTAACAGGTAGTAAGGATGGCCAGTTAATAGATGCATCCGGAACGACAACCGGGTGCTGAACAATTTTCCGCAAAAGCTGTTATATCATCTGAATTAAAACAAACCCATGAGAATCTTATTGTTCCTTTTAATCAGCCTGATTTCTCTGGGCGGCTTTGCCCAGACTCAGCTGGACCTGAATAAAGAAGCCCATGATTCCTTTCTGAAAGCCGATAAGGAATTGAACCAGGTTTACCAGAAACTACTGACTATTTACAAGGAAGATACCGCCTTCATTAAAAATCTGAAAGCTTCCCAGCGAATCTGGATCACCTTCCGGGATGCCGAACTAAAAATGAAATACCCCGACCGCGAGCCGGGATATTACGGCAGTATCCATCCTTTATGCCAGGCGAATTATCTCGAGTATCTTACCCGCGAGAGGATCCGTACCTTACAACTATGGGTTGATGGCATGACCGAACAGGACGAATGCGGCGGCAGCGTCAGGGCTGCAGAAGCAGGTTCTCAGGGAGAGGACCGCGAACCGGGCCACGCTGAAAACCGTGAATTCGGTAGAATTATGCGGATTGAGGACAGCGGATACCCGATGTTTGTGGTTACGGTTGAATTCCCCGAACGGAACTACGAAGTTGATTTTGACCTGAATGCCGAATCCATCGGAGTTGACGCAGCAAAATTGAATACGTTCAAGGGAAAATATGCCGTGATTTATTATCTGAGTGAGATCGAAAACAATATGTTCGACATCCTTTACAAAGGAAAATCACTTCTCGGTGAGTACGCTCCGGAGAAAGATCCGTCCTGGAAGATTATCACCGGAACACTGGGACGATGCACAGCCACAACGGCCGGCGACCTGCCCGATCTGGTCACGGTTACTGACAAGGAAGGAATTGAGGTTGCTTTTGACTATTTTATAACCCCCGAGATGGTAGCGGTAAACGGTAAAGAGGTGACCATTTTTTACGATTCGCGAGGCGTTCAGAAAATAACCTACCTTCGGGCTGTCAAAGAGTAAATCACCGGCGATCCCTTAAAAAATGATCTGGACCAGACGTAGTTTCCAGTATTCAATTATTCTATTGCTGGCATTGGTCTGGGGCAGTTCCTTTATCCTGATGAAAATCGGGCTTAAAAGCTTCTCACCCAACCAGGCTGCAGCAATCCGGATCCTTTTGGCTTCCCTCTTCCTCCTTCCGCTCGCAATAAAAAACCTGAAGTATCTGAAGCGAAAGGACATTAAAAGTTTGCTGGTGGCAGGTTTCATCGGCAGTTTCATTCCCGCCTTTCTTTTTACCCGGGCTCAAACGCGGGTCGACAGCGCCGTTGCCGGTATGCTGAACTCATTGACCCCGGTTTTTACCCTGATCGTGGGAATCCTCTTTTTCAAAACACGAACCGGATGGAAACAGGTGCTGGGCCTGATGCTGGGCCTCGCCGGTGCCGTTTGGCTTGTCTCAATCGGGGAAGGGGTGACGCTCCGCAGCATTAATACCTATGCCCTCTTCATCGTACTGGCCACTCTGATGTATGGTACCAATGTCAACGTAATCAAATCGACACTCACCCATCTGACCGGCATTCAGATCACCTCCCTGTCGTTTATGTTTCTTTGGCCGTTTGCCCTGATTTATCTGCTCACCACAGACTTTCAGCCCGTCCTCGCCAGTCCGGGCTGGCCCAGGCACCTGCTGGCCCTGGTTACACTGGGCATCGTCGGCACTGCTCTGGCCATGCTGCTGATGAACAGCCTGATCCGCTATACTTCGGCCGTATTCGCTTCCTCCGTAACCTACATTATCCCGGTTTTTGCCATCGGCTGGGGAATACTCGATGGCGAGAAGGTCACCCTGCTTCATTTGGGAAGCATGGCGCTCATCCTCCTGGGAGTATACCTGATCAACATCCGCCCATCCGTAAACACATCCCCGCTATCCGTAAATCGGGCCGGTGACGCGTGACGCGAAATAGAGACCAGTCCCGTAGTCTCTTGGTCTCTTGGTCTTAAAGTCTCTTCGTCTCCCCTGTAACCTCCACCTCCCCTCATCCGTTTTACACAAAATCAGCCACCATGAAAAAGCTCCTGTTTTTCCTCCTCCTCCTCCTTTCAGGCTTCCTCTCTGCTCAAACGAGCCGCCCCCTTTACCAGCCCCGCGAGATCCAAACAGCTCTGCAATCCGGAACGAGAAGTACCGACGGCAGGCCCGGTCCAGACTATTTCCAGAACCGCGCCGAATATGTTATAAAGGCTGAATTTGATCCCGGCTCAAAGATGCTGTCCGGAACGGAAACCATCACCTATGAAAACAATAGCAGGGATTCTCTCGGTCAGCTGTACTTCAATCTATACCAGAACCTTTATAAAAAGGGTACGGCAAAGGATTCAGACATCGAGGCAGCCAATCTGCACGACGGGGTTGAGATTCTCTCGGTAAAAGCTGGAGGGATAACCGTTTCGCCGGAGAGATTCCGCTCCTTCTCCACCATTTTCGGATTTCCGTTGCCCACTAAAATGGCTCCTGATAGCAAAATATCCATCGAGATTCAGTGGAAACAAAAGATGCCCGAAACGATCGCCAAACGCCAGGGCACCTATCAGAAAACCAATTTCTTTATCGCTTACTGGTACCCCAAACTCTGCGTGTATGACGATATCGAAGGATGGAACACAGCCGGGCATACCGGTCAGGCCGAATTTTACAGCGATTATTCTGATTATCAGGTTGAGATCATAGTACCGGCATCCTTTACCGTATGGTCCTCGGGCTCCCTGATGAACGGAGACGAAATCTATCAGGATAAATTTTTAAAAAGAATAGAGGCCGCGTCAAAGTCGGATTCCGTTATCCGGGTCATTACCGGGGCCGACCGGGCGGAGGGAAAGATCACCAGACCGGCAAAAAAACATACCTGGAAATATCAGCTGATCAACCAGATGGATTTTGCTTTCGGACTAAGCAACACGTACCTGTGGGATGCAACGAGCACTCTTGCCGGCAATAAACGGGTCAGCATCCATTCGGTTTACAGCCCCGCCGCCGTCAACTGCAACAAGATTCCGGATATAACCCGAAAAGCCATCCGGTACTATTCACTGCAAATTCCGGCCCTGGCCTACCCGGAAGAAAACATCACCCTTTTTGAAGGAGGACCAGGCGGCATGGAGTTCCCCGGGATGATCAATCAGCAGGATTACAAGGAAGCCATGGAAACCATGATGGTAACAGTCCACGAGCTCGGCCATGCCTACCTGCCCTTTTATGCCGGGATCAATGAACAGAAATACGGATGGATCGACGAAGGCATTTTTACCCTGATAGGCTTTCTGGCCTTTTGCGATCAGGCTGGCGACAAGGACCTGAATTTTTTCCAGATGCTGACCTCCAAATACAGCGAGGATGCCGGATACCAGGCAGTGGACATTCCGATCATGGATATGTCATACAAACTGGGGGATTTTACCTATGGTTTTGTAACCTACCTGAAGCCCACTGCCGCTTTCTTTGTGTTGCACGATTATCTGGGCGCAGATAAGTTCACCCGCGGGATTTCGGAATTTCTGACCCGATGGAAAGGACTCCATCCCACTCCATACGACCTTTTCAACACCTTTAACACCATAGCGGGTGAGGATCTGGCCTGGTTCTGGAAACCCTGGTTTTTTGAATTCGGATATGCCGATCTCGCCATTGGCAAGGTCGGAAAATCAGGCGCCGGCCATACCGTCGAAATACTCAATAAGGGCGGCTATCCCCTGCCAGTCAATCTGACCATCAAATATTCCGATGGCACCGAAAAGATCTTCACCGAAAGAATGAACTGCTGGAAATCAGGCATCAGTTCGCTGACAATCAACGTGCCGTCAGGTGAAATCCGGGAAATTCTCCTCAACCCCAGGCTGGTGCCAGAGGCAGAGTACGACGGTAACCGGTGGAAGCAGTGAAACAGCGAAGACTTAATCGGTTGCCGGTTAGCCGGTTGGGCCAGAAGTTACAATAGTGGTTCCGGGACGCGGTCCCCGCTTTCGCGGGGATGACAAGTGCCACAGCGTTACCTCAAGAGCGTTGTCATCCCCGCGAAAGCGGGGACCGCGTCCCAACCCCCGACTCTCTGAACAAAAAATCCTCAAGGTTGTTAAACTTGTAACTTATCAACCACACCATGTCAAGAGTCAGTACCTACCTCAATTTCCCCCGGAACACGGAGGAAGCATTCAATTTCTACAAATCGGTTTTCGGTGGCGAATTCGGCGGCCACGGAATCATGCGGTTAGGCGACACTCCTCCTGCGGAAGGAATGCCAGCACTTTCTGAAGACGATAAAAACCTGGTCATGCACATCGAACTCCCAATCCTGGGCGGTCATGTACTCATGGGAACGGATGCTCCGGAATCCATGGGTTTCAAACTTGTAGCGGGGAATAATGTTACCATCATGCTTCAACCGGAGACCCGAAAAGAAACCGATGAACTCTTCAAGGCCCTTTCCGCCGGCGCATCCGCCGTACAGGAACCTCAGGATCAGTTCTGGGGCGACTATTATGGATCCTGCACGGATAAATTCGGCATTCAGTGGATGTTCAACTGTTCAGAGAAAAAATCCTGAAAACATGGAACGTGTAACGATCACCCTTCGTGCCACAATCAAGGCTCCGGTTGAAACCGTCTGGAAATGCTGGACCTCTCCGGAACACATTACCGGCTGGAATGCAGCATCCGATGATTGGCATACCCGGCATGCAACCAATGACCTGAGAGCCGGTGGGAAATTTAACTCCAGGATGGAAGCCAGAGACGGCTCGGAGGGGTTTGATTTTTGGGGCATTTATGACGAGGTGGTCCACCATAAGAAACTGGATTCCACCTTGGGTGACGGACGAAAATTGACGATAAGCTTCACTCCTGTTGGAAACACAACCGAGGTGGTCGAGTCATTTGAAACAGAAGACCAGAATTCGCATGAACTCCAGCGTGCCGGCTGGCAGGCGATTCTCGATAACTTTGTAAAATACACAGAAGCACTGGTATAGTTGCCGGTTGCCGGTTACCAGTTGCCAGTTAAGCCAGTTCGAATCATTCGTACTGATTCCCCCGTCTCTTGGTCTCTTGGCCTCTTAGTCTCTCGGTCTTACAGTCTTACAGTCTTACAGTCTTTCTTATTACCTTCGTTCCCATGAACGAAAAAGAGACTCTTAGCTGGCTGCTATCCGGCGACCTATCCATCCAGTTCCAGGTCCACCGCGATCTTCTGGATACGGCCAGGCCTGATCTTCAGAGGCGTATTGCCACTGAAGGCTGGGGAGCACTATTCCTCTCAAAACAGCGACCCGACGGCCACTGGGGCATGAAGTTCTATCAGCCTAAGTGGATTTCCACACACTATACCCTGCAGGATTTACGCAACCTCTGCATATCTCAGGATATTGGGCCTGTCCGGGAAATTATCGATCGTATAATTACCTGCGAACGGGCAAAGGACGGGGGAATCAACCCGGTTGGAAGCGTGGATAAAAGCGACGTATGCATCAACGGAATGTTCCTGCATTACGCGTGCTATTTCGGCATCGATGCTTCAAAACTGGAGCCGGTCATTGATTTCATCCTTTCCCAAAAGATGTCCGACGGCGGCTTCAATTGCCGGTCCAACCGGTCGGGCGCCATCCACAGTTCCCTCCACACCACCATCTCGGTGCTCGAAGGAATCGAGGAATATGAACGCAACGGTTACTTGTATCGCCTGGATGAATTACGGGAAGCCCGGCAATCTTCCGTTGAATTTATCCTCAGACACAAGTTTTTCCTCTCCGAACGAACCGGGGAGGTCATCCACGGGGATTTCCTCCGCATGGCCTACCCTTTCCGCTGGCGGTATGATTTTTTGCGGGCTCTCGATTATTTCCAGTCTGCCCGGATTCCGCATGATCCCCGGATGGATCCCGCCATTGAAATCCTCCTTGGCAAACAAAATAAAGACGGCACATGGAACGTACCGGCCAAAATTCCCGGCCAGGTCCATTTCGATATGGAAACCGCCGGAAAGCCGAGCCGGTGGAATACGCTGCGTGCGCTGCGCATACTAAGGAGGTATCATGACGTGGGACGCGGTCCCCGCTTTCGCGGGGATGACAACGCACTAGAGTTACCCTGTTGCACTTGTCATCCCCGCGAAAGCGGGGACCGGGTGCCAACTTTCCCCTCTTCCTTGGTCATCCCGGTGAAAACCGGGATCTCCCTGCTAGTGCTCCTAGGCATGAGATTCCGGCCTTCGCCGGAATGACAGTACGGGCCGGCTTTAGCGCCGGCCTAACCAACAACCAGCATGACCCCACAAATAACTGAGATACCCAAAAAAATCATCGTCGGCAACCGCCTCACGATGTCGATATCCGCCAACCGGACCCGCGAACTGTGGCAATCCTTCATGCCCCGCAGGAATGAGATTCCCAACAGAGTCAGCTCGGACTTGTTTTCTTTACAATTATATGATCCTCAATATTTTAACCCATTCAACCCTGATACTCTCTTCGAAAAATGGGCGGGAGTTGAGGTTCCTGATCTTACGGGCGTACCGGTTGGAATGGAAACCCTGACCATCCCTGCCGGAAGGTATGCCGTGTTCGTCTATAAAGGACCGGCCAGCGACAGTCCTCAAATCTTCGGTTACATTTTCGGAACCTGGCTTCCAGCCTCCGGTTACCTGCTTGACGACCGGCCGCACTTCGAAATCCTGGGAAACAAATATAAAAACGAGGGTCCGTATTCGGAAGAAGAAATCTGGATACCCGTTACCCGACAACCTTTACCTGATGGACAGTACCTATGAAAAAACTCATCCTGCTCTCACTCGCCCTTTGCCTGATGATAACGGTCTCAGGCCAGACCCCCGAAACCGGTAAACTGATAGACAATTACCTTGCACAGCTGGCATTGGAGAAAAACTTCTCAGGAGGCCTTCTGATTGTACAAGATGGCAGGAAGGTTTTCAGTAAGGGATATGGCTGGGCCGACCGTGAAAAGAAGGTCCCCTTCACCCCGGGCACTCTGGCCTCGATGGGCAGCATAACCAAAGCTTTTACGGCTGCTGCAATCATGAAGCTGGTGGAACAGAATAAAATAACCACCGGCGACCCGCTGAAAAAGTTCTTTCCGGCAGTTCCTGCCGACAAGGCAGACATTACCCTCCATCAGCTTCTTACCCACTCATCGGGATTTCATGAATTTCTGAATGAGGATGGAGGCGACTATGCGAAAATAGGCACGGAAGAATTCCTTAAAAGAGCCTTTGAAGAGCCACTGGCCTTTAAGCCGGGCGAAAAAGCGGTCTATACGAATGTCGGGATGAGCATTCTGGGAATTGTGATTGAACAGGTATCCGGCCTGGACTATGAAAAGTATCTGAAAATCAACCTGTTTGATCCCATTGGGATAAAAAAGATTGGCTACCACTATCCGGTTTTGCCAGGAGATACGATAGCCGTCGGTTATCAAAACGGGAACCGCTGGGGAACTCTCCAGGAACATTTCGGACAGGCTGGCGGTGGGCCCTATTGGAACCTGAAAGCGAACGGAGGACTGGAAGCCTCCCTCGATGATATGTTTCTTTGGATCAATGCTTTTACCGACTACACAATTCTGGACCAGCAAACCATTCAGAAAATGTTTTCTCCACTGGTCCAGGAAGAGGGATATAACGGAAATTCCTGGTTCGGATATGGGTGCAACATTTCACGTTCCCGGAGGAATACAAAAATGATCGACAACGGGGGTAGCAACGGTATCTATTTTGCCCGGCTGATCCGGCTGCCACAGGAGGGGGTTGTTTTCTATATGGTAACCAATGAAAGCTCAATCAGTACCAACAAGGTTCTGCCAAATGTAACCCAGCTCTGGTTTACCGGAATCATCAGTCAGGATGCTTTGACGATGCAGCCGAAGTTTGAAAATCCGCTGTCCAAACGGATTTATGATCTTCTCGAAAAACCATCCGCCGCTGACCTTGCCAGCGAACTTGCTAAGGAAAGAATAACGGTCGATGACGACATGGTTTTGCTGGAAGTCGGTCAGGCACTGATGCAAGAAAACAAACCCGAGAAAGCCTTGCTGCTCTATCAGTACTACACCCAATCATTCCCGAACATTGTGGTTGCCTGGAACGACCTCGGTGATATCTACCTCGCACTGAACAACAAAGACGAAGCAAGACGCTGTTATCAACAGGCTTTAAAAATCCGTCCTGAAAACCCACGGGCCAAGGAATCCCTTAATAGACTGCAAAATGAAATCAATATCTGGAATGAGTTCTTAGACCTTGTTAAAACCGGCCGGTTGACCAAAGATAAAGTTAAGCCCCTGGCAGAATTAGGGGATAGTTTTACCCCGATACTCATAGGCTTTATGGATAGCATACGCTCCCAGGCAGCACCTGAAGACTGGACGACATTACCGGAAATTATTAAGGTCGATAACCGGATTCAATTCATTGTACCCTGGTCAACCCGGTATCAAAAAGTCAATTATTGTTTCTCGTTTGTACTTGAAAACTCACAATGGTACTTCCAGCACCTGGAGGCTATTTTCATTCGTCTTGATAAACTGCCCTTACTTCCCGTATCTGATTTCCCTGATGTTTCTGAGCAACAAAAGGCATGGGCAAGAGAAGAGACCTACTGGTCCTTCATCGTATTAAATATGTTCCTGCCCATTAAAGAAAAACTGGGAAAAGAGTATGCCCTCAACCTCCTGCGGGATGGAATGGGATATTTTGTCGGTGCAAAAACCTGGGTTCCATTCGTTCCTCCTCACAAAGCATTCATCCTGTATCTTTGCTGGGAACAAGCCAATTTAAGAGGAAACTCCGTTACCCTTGAGATACTTACCGACACTCGGGCCGTAATACAATTAGAAGTCCAGTTCTTGTATTTGTATTTTAATGCCGGGCACCTTAAACCCAAAATTTCTTTTGAGGATTACAAGCAAATTTTTGAGACCATCTGGCAGGACCGTGCGAAAAATGCCGGATGGGATCTGGATATCAATTATACTTCTGACAATAAAGTTGTGTTCTCCTTCAACCGTTACAGTAATTGATCATCAGCCATTTGTCTCCCGTCACGCGTCACGCATCACGTGTTACGCGTCACGCTTCACGAAAAACAGGCGGGCAGACCATGGGTCTGCCCCTACCAGTTACCGGTCAATTCAAAATCTTAACCATCCCGTCCTCAAACGTCCCTGCAGCGAACGGTCCCGGGAATGGTTTCCTGATGTCGCGTTTTTTGCCAAAAAAATCGGTCTCCAGCCGGTAAGACTTACCGTCAAACTGCTCGTACGGCAGGTCGGGGACTTTGACAAATCCCAATAATTCCGTGGTTACCATTTTCCGCTCCTGCTGGCTGCCCCAGGCAGGATCAAGCTTCAGATCCAGGTACCAGCCATCCGCTTTTTGAACCAGATTCAGCATCGGAGAATAATCTGCCAGCACCAGCGGATAAGGTTCCGCCTTGCCGGGAAGCGCACCATTCAAGTAAACATTCCCGTCCATCCATACAGGCAATATGGTTTTGTCATACTGCCCCAGGTTTGCCGGTCCGATCAGGATATTATTGTAAAAACGATCGTCTCCACTCTCATTTTTTGCCAGTCCGAGCACCTCGGTACCATGGGCTTTCAAATGCGGGGTGAGCCGCTGTTCCCCGGCGTAAACATAAATCCCGCCGGCAATTATATTATGTGAAAAAGCGGCACCCTGCGAATTGATCAGCAGTGCATTTTTCGAAAGGAACAGGTTGTTGTCTATCAGGGCCGGACCGTGGTTGACTTCAAGGAAAATATCCTCGCTTGGACCGTTATCATGAAACAGGTTGTTGGTTACCCGGGTCCCCTGTGCCATCCAGTCGAGCCAGAGTCCCCGGTTGCATCTGTAAATATGGTTATTGCCGATGACTGCATCAACCGCACCGTGGAACTTGATCCCGGCCATCTCGGCCCCGGTGAAGAGTTGCCGGATGTGAATATCATGGATCTCGTTTCCGGTTACCACGCTGAAAGTGCAGCCCATGCTCCCGACAACACCCGTTTGTTCACAATGTGATATATGGTTGTTTCTTACAATATGATGCCCGATATTCTCCGGTGACCAGCCGCGCGCGGTGGCCCTTTCGATGGTTTTCACGTAGCCTTCGGCCGAGTTCGCGGAAGTATTGTCAAATTCATCTCCATGCTTGCCCAGCGCGATTCCCGAACAGGCCGAATACCTGACGGTATTATTTTCGATGATCCAACCCTTGCTCCAGTTGGTGCCGATCAGTCCCACCTGTTCAGCCGTTGGAGGCGCCCAGTTTGTAGCCGCCTGTTCCATCGTGAATCCCTTGATGGTTATATAGTTGATGCCTGTCTTCTCCGGATAAAAAACCGCCTTCCGCACGTTGATCTCCACCACACGGGTATTCGGATCAACTCCCGGGAACTGAGCCCACACCGTGGTCGTCCCCTCCTTAATTGTATCCGAAACGGCAAACCAGAGCGGAGTCTTTCCAACAGGCTTCATTACGCTGTCGGCAAGGGGTGCTTCGGTCAGCCAATGCCCGTCGAGATAAACGGCAGCTGTATGATGCGGCCGTCCCAGCGGCTCAAACCAGTCTCCCTGGATTAGGTCGAGGAAGGGATTGAAATCCCCGAACAAACTGTTCGTCACAACCGCTTTCCACGTATCTTCCTGTACCTTTTCCCAACCGGTGATCACCTCTGATCCCTTTACCGTTACGTTCTCACCATCCGCTGCACGGTAAGTTATCCTTTCCTGATCTGAATTCCCTCCGCGGGGAGGATCGATTCGTTCCCGGTAAATACCTTCGTGAACAATAACCGCATCACCCGGCTGCGCAATGGCTGCCGCCGCAGAAATGGTTTTGAACGGTGCCTTCGCGGTTCCGGTGTTCGAATCATTCCCGGTAACAGAAACATGGTAATCATTGCCCTGCGGCCCGCAGGCCGATAGAAGCAGCCCTGTGATCAGGGTCGAAAATAGTGTTAATGGTTTCATAGCTTGTCTTTAATTCAGATACTTAGGTTGTGCCCGAAGTTAATAATTACCGCATTACCAAATTGACACATTGGCAAATTGGCACATTAGCACATTGATCAATTGGCACATTTACCATTTGGCAAATTTCTTCTGTTTCCCGGCAAAATCATTGTTTTATTTGCTGTACACACCTATCTTCAACTCCCTCAATCCACTAACCCGTTTGCTGGCATCCCGGCCGCAGCAATCGGGTTGCAGATCAGTCCGTTTTATGGGACTGAAGTGGCGAAGCTGTGAACGACGGATGACGGACGACGGATGACCGATGACCGGGAATTGATGATTGACGATTTTGGGTATCGGGTACCGGGTATCAGTTATTGGGAACGGGGCTCTCCGAGGGTGTCATCCCGGCGAAGGCCGGGATCCCCAGTCTCGGAGCAGCTGGCGGGAGATCCTGACTTTCGTCAGGATGACACCGGAGAGCCCCTTACCCATATCCTGATACCTGATACCCGATAAAACCAGCACCAGACATGCGCCATACCGTAGCCTTCTTCCTGATATTTTTAACTCTTGGCAGCTGCATCTCCCATAAGTACCCCACACGCAACCTCACCACCCTGCGGAATCCGGATAAGCTTAAATCTGATGTTGACTTCGCGTACCATAAACTTCAGACACTCCATCCCCGGCTCTATGAGTACACCCCGAAAGAAGTGCTGGATTTCAAATTCGACAGCCTGAAATCGGAATTAACAACCCCGATGACCAGCAATGAATTTTATTTCTGGCTGGCTCCGGTGATTGCTGCTGTCGGGCAGGGGCATGCCCTTCTGCAGCCACTGGAAGCCAACCTCTCCTTCAGCCAAAAAATCAAGCTGGCTTCCGGAAGTTCACCGCTCAGCCAGTATGAATTTGAAAAATTCAATGATAAGCTTTACATCACGCGAAACATCTCAGGGAACAAAGGCATTAAACCCGGAACCGAAGTGGTGACGGTTAACGGAATAGATCCGGACTGGCTGATATCGAAATACCGGCCGGCGATTCCATCCGACGGGTTTAATACGACATTCAGAGAACGAAAACTGGGAACCTGGTTTCCATTGTACTATTATTATTACCGGGGAATGGCCGACACGCTGAATTGTGTTTTGAAATTTAACGACACCCTCAGCAAGGTAACCCTGACAAGGCCGGAACGGAAAATCTCTCTGGAAAACCTAAAAAGCAAGGAGCAGAGGACTGCTGAAAAACCCGTCCGGGAGATGGCCCGCGAAAAAGCTGAGGAACAGGGATATGACCCTCAAACCAAAACCTGGAGCAAGAACCTCACCTTCACCAGTCCCGACAGCAGCATCGCCATCCTTACCGTCAGGGATTTTTCTAACGGGGCCTATACGGATTACTACCGGAAATGTTTCCGAATGCTCGATTCACTGAAAACCGAAACCCTGATCCTGGATATCAGGGACAATCCGGGCGGAAACGCCCCGGATGCCGCCTGCCTGTTTTCCTATCTCACCGACACCGGCTTCATTTTCCATGACAAAGCGGAAGTAGTGTCTAAAAACAGTATCACCAAATATCGTTATTTCAGGGGCAATCCCTTGTTGATCAATATGATCCTGGCTGTTGGGTATCCGATGCAGTTGCTACAGAAAGGTATGTTGCTGCTGATGACACAGCAGGGCGACGACCAGAAATATTATGCATCATTCCCCGAATCGGATTCGGCCAGGCCGAAAAAGAAGCGCTTCAGGGGAGATCTTTACGTCGTAATCAATGGCGGAACCTTCTCCGCTGCCGCAACCCTGGCCTCCAACCTTAAAGGCATCGACCGGGGGACTTTCGTCGGCGAAGAAACCGGGGGTTCCGCCAATGGAACCGTGGCCGGAAAAATGGCCCTGATAAAATTGCCCGAATCCAATCTGTGGTTCACCTTTGGCCTTGCCCACATCCAGCCTCATTACCATTCGGGGCTCCCAGGCCGCGGAGTTATGCCTGATGTTGAGATCAAACCCACTCTTCAGGACCGGATCAACGGGGTGGATCCGGAGATACGGTGGGTTGTTGACCACCTGTGAACTCCCATATAAATTCTTCCATTTGGGGTTCGGGGTTTATGGTTTGGGGCACAAGGTCGCATCAAAGCGACCCTAAACCCCGGACCCCATACCTCGAATCCCTTGTCGGCAACCGGCAACCCATTTTTTGTGCACATTTGTGAGAGTTTATTTGTGAATATTGGTGGTTTAAATAATGAAAAACCAATTAATCCTTATCGGAATTTTACTGACGAGCGCTACCCTGCTCGCCCAGAACCCCAATGAATTTATGGTAACCGGAAGTCTGAAAAACATTACAGACGCCAAGGCTTCTATTGAATACAACAAGATTGCGGTGGAGATAACCAATGGCTCCTTTTCAGCCAGGTCCGAAATCACAGAACCCACCGTGGCCCGGATGTTCATTACCGACAAGCGCCTGATGAAAACCGCGAAAAGCGGAGGATATTATCCGGTCAAATCCATGAATATCTGGCTGATACTTTATCCCGGAGCGAACATCAGGGTAAAAGGGGAGATCTCCGATTTTGCTGATGCCTATGCTTACGACGGAGGAGAAAACGACATCCTCGCCGGATTGCACCAGGGACTCTTCCCGCTGCTGAATGCCTCTGTCAATATTGATCTCCGTTTCGATTATGAAAAGGATTCCATGCCCCCGGAGGTAAAGGCGAAGCTGGAAAAAGAGAAAAAAGTTCTGGATGAAAAGGCTCAGAAATTACGTCTAAAGTTCCTGGAAAAAAGTGTCTCTTCCATGGCGGGTGTATGGCTGCTCAACGACATGGTCATCCGCTCTCAGATTTCGATGGAGGAAGTCGACCGGCTGCTGAAAAAAGTGGACAAAAAATACTTTTCCACCTCCTGGTACATCGGGCTCTCTGATCGGGTTAAGGGATATAAATCGACGCAGGTCGGGATGGTGGCCCCGGAGATCATTACCCGGCTGACCCCCGACAGCACCCTTTTTGAATTGAAAAGCATGCGGGGTAAATTTGTGATCATCGACTTCTGGGGTACATGGTGCGGCCCCTGCATTGCCGGCATGCCACGGATGAAAGAGTTCCGCGACAAGCACGCCGGCAAAGTGCTGATCCTCGGAGTGGCCCAGGACCGGAGCTTCGAAGTGTGGAAGAAATTCATTGAAACTCATAAGCTCAACTGGAAGAACGTATTTGCAGGTAAAGGCGCCGAAGACTGGGTTCTGAAATACAACGTCCAGGGATTCCCAACCAAACTGCTTCTCAGTCCGGAAGGTGTTATCCTCTACCGGTTTACCGGAGAGGAAGAAGGGTTTTATGAGACCATAGAAAAATTGATAAATGCCCGGTTGTAGGGGCGCACGGCGTGCGCCCGTGACGCGTGAAACGTGATGCGTGACGCGTGATGCGTGTCATTCCGGCGCAGGCCGGAATCCCATGCCTCGGAGCATTTTTCAGGAGATTCCGGCTTTCACCGGAATGACATCAGAGTAACCAATAACAAGCAACTAAAACACCATCTACATGAAACCACTCCTCCTCCCCCTCCTCCTCCTCGGCGGCACACTTTGTGCACAGCAAACCGACAAAGGCCTCAGTTCCATCACCGAAGCCGAACTAAGGAATCACATCTTCTTCCTGGCCTCCGACTATATGAACGGCCGGGTTTCAACCACGCCCGAGTACGCGATTGCCGCGAATTACGTGGCTTCACAGTTTAAGGCAGCCGGTCTGCAGCCTGCTGTACCAATTGAAGGCGGAGAACCGGTCTACATGCAGGGGCTGCCATTTGCCCGCACCGTGTGGAACGATAAGATCCTGTGGACGGTCAGCTGCAATGGAAAAGAAACACAGTTGCTCCATAAATCGGACTATAAAATCATGCAGGGCAGCAACTTGAACCACGAAAACCTTCAGTTGGTTTACGTTGGTTATGGAATTGAAGATCCCGGCCAAAAGTGGAACGACTTCAAGGATCTCGACCTCACCGGTAAGATAGTGGTCTGCCTGTCAGGTACTCCCAGGAAGAACGGCGAACCGGTGCTTCCGAAAGAGGTGAACGACAGGTATAACGGTCGCCGCGGCAACAGCATGAAAGTGTTCAGCGGCATCATGTCAAAAGGGGCGGTAGCTGTTATCATGGTGGATCTGGATGGCAGCTCGGGCCAGGATTTCGATCAGGCCAACAGCACGTTTACTGCGGAAAGAACCGTGTATAAAGGCAGCCAGAGGGCTGGCCGGATGGGCTCATTCCCAACTACCTACATGGTAAAACCCGCATTCCTCGACCTGGTTATGGCCGGCAACAAGAACAATCCAAATCTCAATCCTGATAATGTTCTGAAAAACTACAAACCGCAGGCACTCGAAGGGATCACGCTCAACAGCAAGGTGGAAATACTTACCGAGGATGTCCTGCTTTCCAATAATGTGATCGGAGTAGTACCCGGTACCGATCCGGTCCTGAAGGATGAGTATATCGTGGTGGGCGGGCATCTGGATCACGTGCGCGCCCAGCAGGGTAAGGTTTGCAACGGCGCCGATGACAATGCCAGCGGATCGGCCGGCGTAATGGAGATCGCCGAGGCCGTGGCCCTGAACCCCTGTAAAAGAACGGTCATCTTTGCCACATGGAGCGGCGAGGAAATGGGACTGCTCGGCTCGGCCTACTTCCTGGAAAGCGGACTATTCCCGAAAGAGAAGATCAAATTCAATATCAACCTCGATATGATCGGCCGCACCGGTAAGGGCAATGAGGAGACCCGTGCACATTATGTGGTAACGGATAAAAAATATGTACAGGAACTTAAAACCTTTATCAATGATCTGAATAAAGGCGTCACCGATTTTCCGATCCTCATCGACGACGACGAGCACTCCCCCGGAGGAAGTGACCACATGACCTTTATCCAGAAAGGTATCCCTGCTTTCTTCTTCTTCTCGGGTATCCACGCCGACCTGCACAACCCGGGCGACGATCCTGAAAAGATCGACTACCCGAAAGCCGCAGCGGTAAGCAAGCTCGGATATCTTATTGCACTGAAGCTCGGCAACATGGACGTGGTTCCCACTTTCCAGTGACCACAATTAACCGGCAACCGGCAAAAGTACGGGCCGGCCTTAGCGCCGGCCCAACCACCAACCAGTAATCAGCAACCCGTCCATGTCCTTCCTCACCACCCTCCACTCCCTTGCCGGATCCACCATCGCTGAACTTACCGGCGATGGCCTGATCATCAATAGTCCGCAGGACGCCCTGGACATCATGGGCGACCTCTATTTCCAGGGCATCGGTAAGGTAATCCTGCATGAGGAAAACATCTCACCCGAATTCTTCGATCTTAGCACCGGCATGGCAGGCGAAATCCTGCAGAAATTCTCCACCTACCGGATCAGGCTTTCCATCGTCGGCGATTTCTCGAAATATACCCGAAAAAGCATCCGGGATTTCATTTCTGAGAGTAACCGCCACGGACATACAACCTTTGTAGGAAGTCTGGAGGAGGCGGTGAAGAACGTGACACGTGACGCGTGACATGGTGTCATCCCGGCTTTCGCCGGGATGACAGCCCTTTAGTACGGGCCGGCCTCAGCGCCAGCCCAGCCATCGTACGGGCCGGCCTTAGTGCCGGCCCATCCACCAACCACTTACCCCCCCCATGGTCATCGGCATCGACATCGGCAGCACTACCACAAAAAGTGTTGCCATCTATCCTGATAATAGTTTCAAAACCCTGATCACCAAGGCATTTGACCCGATAACCTCCGCAACAGGAGCGTTGGGCAAGATGCTGATGGAAAACAAACTGGAGATCGCCTCGGTGAAAAACATCGTTCTCACCGGCGTGGGAGCCTCCGGAATTGAAGGCAACCTTTTCGGTATCCCCACCTCGAAGATTGAGGAGATCCAGGCACTCGGACTGGGCGGCATGTATCTTTCCGGAAAGACCGGTGTGGTCATCGCAAACCTGGGAACCGGAACCGCCCTGGTGGAAGCCCATAAAGGCCGGATCCACCACATTGGCGGAACCGCCGTCGGCGGCGGAACCATCCTCGGCCTCGCCAAGGCGATGCTCAAAATATCGGACCTCGATATTCTTTTCGAAATGGCCTCCAGGGGACGGCAGGGTCAGGTCGACCTGCTGATCGGAGATATCGCCGGAGCGGATATCGGATTTCTGAAAAAAGAGATGACCGCCTCCAACTTTGGAAAACTGGCCGACAATGCCACCCCTGAAGATATCGCACTCGGCATTTTCACCATGGTATTCCAGGTGATCGGCACCGTCTCCGCTTTCGCCGCCAAAAGCCGCAACATAAGCACCATCGTGGTTACCGGCACGGCAAGCAACACCTCCATCGGAAAACGAATCCTCGACGCTATCGCCGAAATGTACGACATAAGCTTTATCTATCCCGATCATGCCGCCTACGCCACCGCCATCGGCGCTGCGTTAAAAGACAGATGACGGATGACTGACGACCGATGACTGACGACCGATGGAAGATTGATGAGTGACGATTGACGAATTTGGATTCGGGGTATAAGGTTTGGGGTACAAGGTCGCATCATGGCGACCCTAAACCTCGGACCTTAAACCTCGGACCCCATACCTCGAACTAGTAACCGGCAACCGGCAACCAGTAACCGGCAACTAATTTTATTTTCTTGTCAATTTATTTGGACATGATGTAAACTTTATTTTACTTTGTGTGCGTTATTCTTTACACAATGTTAAGTTGAACATACTAAAACTACAATCATGCCCTACCAGGAAAAACAAAGCATCGTAAACATTTTCAGCGGATTGCTGATAAGCTCAATCTTCGCATGGATCATTTACCAGCGGCAGGCCAATGGCCTCATCGATCTGACGACCGACTACCGGCAATGGGGGATTATTTACCTGATATTCATCGGGGTATCCATTATTGCCCGTATTATCATTTACATCATCTTTCACATTCTCAATGCGATCGCTACCCGCGAAATGGACATTCCGGTAACCGACGAGAGGGATAAACTGATCCGGCTTAAAGCCACGAGGAACTCGTATAATGCCTTTTTCATCGGTTTCGCCCCTCTGTTCCTGCTACTTGCGGTCGGCATGCCCGTCTTCTGGATATTCATTGGCTTCGCAGCAAGTGGCCTGATAGCTGAGATCGTTGAAAACGTTTCCCAAATCTACTATTACCGGAAGGGAGTCTGAAATGGTTAAAAGTCAGATTCAAAACAACATCCGGGTTCTACGGTTTAATAACACCGAGATGACCCAGCAGCAGCTTGCCGATGCCGTCGGCGTATCCCGGCAAACCATTGTGGCCATCGAAAAAGGAAACTACTCACCCTCACTGGAACTGGCCTTCCGGATCGCTCACACGTTCAAAACACCGCTTGAGGATGTATTCACCTATAACTCAAACCCCGATGAATAACCCTGAAGCACTTGTCATCCCCGCGAAAGCGGGGACCGCGACCCTTAAACGAAAGTTGGCAAAAGCACTTGTCATCCCCGCGAAAGCGGGGACCGCGACCCTTAAACGAAAGTTGGCGAAAGCACTTGTCATCCCCGCGAAAGCGGGGACCGCGACCCCCTTTACCCCACTTGAGCAGTGCATTTATGCTGCCCTCGAAACCTACTCCAACGTACACCGCGGCAGCGGGCACAATTCCGTAGTATCCACCAGGCTCTACGAGCAGGCGCGCAAAACGGTTCTTGAATACCTCGGACTCCCGGGAAGCCGCTATTCAGTCATCTTCTGCACACCCCTGCGGGCGGTAAAACTGACTGCCCAACTACGTGAAAAAGATTATAAGAGTGTATCAGGCCATGATTTTGGCCTTGCCATCGGCCTCACCGCCCTGGCCGTCAAAAAATCAGCCCTGCCCGCTGGGGCGCCCTTCGAAACCGGCGGCGGAACCACACGGCTGATGTCGAAGGATTGGGTACTTTGGGCGAAAGGACCTGATAAATTCGAGCCCGGAACACCTGCCATAATAAACGTGATTGCTTTGGCCAAAGTGCTTCAGCTAAGAGGAAAGCCGGGTCAGGAGGCTCTAGCGGATCAGGGAATGGAAAACCTTTCCGCCAATGAAATCCTTTACCAGGACGAGTTTGGGACATACACCGGCCGCCAACTGCTGGATCAACTCCGTCAAGCCCTGATTGGCAGGGACATGGAGGTTCCAACTTCTGATGGTTCAAAACCCTATATCAACCTCGATAACAGTGCAAGCACGCCCACCTTCACACCTGTTTGGGATGCTTTCCGCAAAACTATGCTCCAGCCCGAAGCGGTTAAAAAACAGATCGTTGAAGAGGTGAAATGCATTTGCGCAAGCTTTCTCGGTGCATCTCAGTCCGGATATGAAGTGATTTTCACCTCAAACACAACCGAAGCTATCAACCTTGCGGCCGAAAGTCTCGGTCGTGAATTCGGTCCAGAAACCGAGCCTGTGGTGATCAACACCCTCCTGGAGCACTCCTCGAACGACCTGCCCTGGCGGATGCTTTCAGGTGGAACACTCATCCGGTTATCCATTGATAATGAAGGATCCATCGACCTCAACGAACTGGAAAACCTGCTGAAGGCATACAACCGGGATGAACAGTTCGGTAAAAAACGGGTTCGCCTCGTGGCTATCAGCGGCGCCTCCAATGTTCTCGGCATCTGCAATGACCTGACAGAAATCAGCCGGATCGTTCACCGGTATGATGCACGTCTGCTGGTGGATGCCGCGCAGCTGGTGGCGCACAGGGAAGTGAAAATGGAACAGGCCGGGATTGATTACCTCGCCTTTTCCGCTCATAAAATCTATGCACCCTTCGGCACCGGCGCTCTGGTAACCAGGAAAGGCCTGCTGACATTCAACTCCTCCGAAATGGAGCGGATTCGCTTATCGGGAGAGGAAAACGCAGGGGGAATCGCCGCACTGGGCAAGGCGATCCTTCTGGTCCAAAGAATTGGAATGGACATAATCACTCAGGAAGAATCGGCACTAATCCGGCGGGCTCTGGCCGGCCTGTCTGCCGTCCCTGGTCTCCATCTCTACGGTATCTCTGACCCGGATTCCCCTGCAATAGCCCGTAAGACGGGAGTCATGGTCTTCAGCCTGAAAGGCAAGATGGCCAATCAAATCTCACGTGAGCTCGCTGTCCGCTCAGCGATCGGCACCCGCTATGGCTGCCATTGCGCCCATATTCTTATCAAGCACATCCTCGGAGTTTCGCCCGGTCTTGAAAAGTTCCAGCGCAGGATGCTGTCTGTCCTCCCCAACCTTAGGCTTCCCGGCGTGGCCCGTGTAAGTTTCGGTCTTCAGAATACCGGACAGGAAGTTGATATCCTGATCGATTCCCTGATTCACCTGAATCACAATTTAAACAATTGACCCTCATGCCTGTTAGTTTAAAAAAACAGATATGAAAAAATTGTTGCCCCTCTTTGTAATGGCATTGTGTTCGGTAATACTTGCTCAGGCACAGTCCAAAGAAACTATTACCATTGATATTGGAGCTGTAAATATCACCGACCCCGTGGTTAAGCCACATATGCTTGGGGTTATTGCAGGGCCCGCTCCGAATTACAGGTCCCCGGCGCCTGACCTAACGTCAAGATACCGGGATATCGGGGTTACAACCATCCGGAACAACGACTATTTCGATGACCGGCTGGACATGGAGCGGATGTTTTTTAGCGGCAGCTATCCAATTAACCAATTCACTCCGGTTTATCCAAAGTGGGACGGCAGCCCGGATGATCCGGGAAATTATCATTTCACCGAGAGTGATGCGCAATTTCAGAATTGGGTTGATGGGGGATTCGTTCCATTCTTCAGGCTGGGTGGAGAAAACAGCCATATACCGAGACAACATGACTATAAAGGCCCGAGAAGCACTGAAGAAGCAAACTGGATTCAGGCCGGATTGAAAGTTGTTGACCGGTATAATACTTTCGGGGGCAAAACCAATACACTTCAGAACTATCTTGATATCTGGACCGAATATCCCCAACATTCGTTTTGGGACCGGGATTCTTTGGCTTTCAACAATTTCTGGTGTAGTACTTTCGACGCCCTGAAAAAGAGTTATCCGTCGCTGAAAATTGGCGGACCAGGGTTCAACACTTCTGTGTCGACACATTTGGGCAATTCAACTTCCGGTAACGTCAAAATTTGGATTGAACTGTTCCTCAAGGAATTAAAAACACGTAATCTTAAACCGGATTGGATAGGATTCCATGTATTCAGCAATAGTATTGAAGACTTTTACAATGCCTCAGTGGCCTTTCGGAAACTGTTGATGGCGGAAGCTCCGTTCAACAGCTATTCATCAGTGTGGGGAAGCGGGAACAACAGCTTTTTTAAGGACACCGAATTAATTTGTGATGCCTGGGGTTTTGATAATGATCAATCACTTTCCGCGTCTGCACGGGACTCCCTGTTCAACAAACAAATGGGAGCGGCCCACCATGTCGGTGCTTTTATTGCATTCCAGCAGGCTGATATAGAAAGAGCCTATATTTACCGTGGTGGCGAAATGGGGTCCGACACCGCCGCAGGTGTTATGGGCCTTTTTCAGGGAAATGCAGAAGGCGGCTATAAGCCGGTAGCCTATGGTTTTAAACTTTGCTCAAGAATGCAGACCCACTATAATAAAAAGTTGGTGACTCCTGTCTTTGCCCAGGCTTCCGGAGGTAGTAAAATCTGGACCCTGGCCGGAGAAGACAGTAAAGGAAATAAAGCCATTCTTATCGCAAATCCAACCGATAAAGAGATTGATTTGTCCCTGACCCTCAACGGCCTCCAATTGTCAACGGCTACCTATCCGGTTGTTAAACAATATGTTGTTACTGATTCCAACCCCGGGGAAACAGGCACCTCCTGGAGCGGTGGCAGTTTCACTCTGGCACCATACACTGCAAACCTGATAACCATGGCGGCGGCTGGATCCGGTATACTGGAAGAATCTGTCGACAATGAAGTTATTGTAACGTTTCCAAATCCTGCTAATGATATTCTCAATTTCTCCGGTAAACTGGAAAACATAAAAGTTTACAATGCACACGGGCAACAAGTATTGCCCGATATCAAATCAGCCACAAGCCTGTCAGTTGTAAATCTGCCCGATGGTGTCTATTTTCTGCATTCGACCAATGCCATCCGGAAGTTTCTCGTCAGGCACCAGACCCATCAGCAACCATGAAACCAACCCGCCTCCTCCCCCTCTGCCTGGCCGTACTGACCAGCCTCTCTGCACATGCGCAGACTATCAATGTGGAGCAGAAGCTCAAAGGCATAGATGTGACAATAACCCAGATACTTAAAGACTGGAATGTCCCCGGCTGCGGCGTGGGAATCGTGGTAAAGGATAAGCTGGTGTTTGCCAATGGTTACGGATACCGCAATCTGGAAAACAAACTGCCCGTAACGCCAAATACCCTGTTCCAGATCGCCTCCAACACCAAACTATTCACCGCAACCGCTATCGGTCTGCTGGTGACGGAAGGAAAACTCGACTGGGATCTGCCTGTAAAAAAATACATCCCCGGAATTGAGTTCTATTCCGATGAACTGACCAAAAGCGTGACCATCCGGGATATGTTGTCGCACCGTACTGGGATTTCCCGGCACGACAATATCTGGTACCGGTCCGACTTCACCCGTCAGGAGTTGTTCGACCGGTTGAAATACCTCGAGCCCAGCATCCCGTTCCGCCAGGGGTATTTGTACAATAACCTGATGTATGCCGCGGCTGGTTCGGTAGTGGAGTACCTCTCGGGTCAGACCTGGGAGGCATTTGTCACCGAAAGGCTGTTTAAACCGCTGGGAATGAGCCACTCTATGTTTGTAACGGAGGAGATGATCAGGCAACCGGATTTCATGACTCCGTATTACGAGAAAAGAGATTCCACAATCCTGCTTCCCTATCCCTTCTATACCCGATTCCAGGGCGTTGGGCCTTGCGGATCGATCATTTCCAGTATCAATGACCTTTCGAACTGGATGATCGCACAGCTGCATAACGGACGGTTTAATAACCAGCAGGTAATCCCCGTTGCAGTTTTCCGGGAGACCCTGCAGCCGGCCGGGCTCTCCGCATCCGTCCCCGACAAATACTTCGAAAATCTGAATTCAATGTATGGAATGGGCAGGAGCACTTCAAGTTACAAAGGCCATTATCGGGTCCAGCATACGGGCGCCATCGGGGGCATCTATTCAATTGTCTCCATTTTGCCCGTTGATAGCATCGGGATCATAGTCTTTACCAACGGAGCCCATGCCGGATCTCTACCGGGAATTATTGCTAATACCCTGTATGACAAGCTACTTGACCTTGAAGTTACACCCTGGAGCGAGCGAAACCTGAAAGATTATCAGAAAAACAAGATCACCGACCGGGAAGCCAGGAACAAGCCTGATGTTGACCGGGTTCCCGACACACGGCCGTCCCATCCGCTGAAAGATTTCGCAGGCTCCTTTGAAGATGCGGCCTATGGGGTTGTGAAAATTGAAGAAAGGGGAGGCGTGCTGTGGTTTAATTACAACACCATGATGCTTCCGCTACATCATTATCATTACGACCGGTTTGTTTCCGAAGATGATGAACTCAACGGCAAATGGTCGCTCCTGTTCACCACCGATGCCCAGGGAACCGTTCAAAATATCAGGACCAGTATGGATGAAAAAGAAGTCGTTTTCGTCCGAAAAGCCGATGCGCGACTCTCAGATCCGGCTTTTCTGAAGACCCTGGTTGGCACCTATGAGCTAAATGGAAACACCATTAGTCTGATAATCAGCAATAATCAACTTATTGTCGCTGGCTCACCACCACAACATCTGGATCCATACAAAGGAATGACCTTCCGCATCCGTGAATTCTCCGACCAGACCGTCGAATTCATCCTTGATGAATCCAATAAACCCACCGGC